>Ga0209697_10000010_pt1 | contig 277610 bp, 249 predicted proteins | sample AliMusrvi5mmetaG_FD_184115 | JGI IMG/M metagenome (GOLD analysis project Ga0209697, IMG submission 184115) | Freshwater lake bacterial and archeal communities from Alinen Mustajarvi, Finland, to study Microbial Dark Matter (Phase II) - Alinen... | ecosystem: Environmental > Aquatic >... | reverse complement strand
AGGGAGATGGTGCTCTTTTTTTGGCTTGTTTGCTTTGATCAGAAAATGGCACGGCTTATACCTTGGCCAGCCTTTGGTAAATGGGTACCGATACCAGACTGAAAATGGCTTTTTTCAAGGCCAACTAACTACAGCACAATAAAAGAGAAGGAGTAGCACTGAAAATTTGGACAAGCTATTAAGTGGATAGCTGCCACAAATCAGGTGACAGAAAAGTCGTTTAAAATTTTTGACAGGAGATATTTATGTCGGATAAAGGCAAACCCTCGTTTTATAAGAAGGTCAGTAAAGAGTTTCCTGAGGTTATCAATGCCGTTGAAAAACTTGGAACAACTTTGCGTACGGCTGGCCCCCTCGATGAAAAGACTTCACACCTGATTCAGTTGGCAGCCGCAGCTGCCGGACAATCAGAAGGATCGGTATGTTCACATACTCGCAGGGCGCTGCAGGCGGGTGCCAGTCCCGAAGAAATATCCCACGCGCTCCTGCTTCTGGTTTCAACAATAGGTTTTCCACAGACTATGGCCGCCATGTCCTGGTCTCAAAAAATAATGGAAAAGTTTATGAAATCAAAAAAATAGGGCCTGCCCTTTTCCTCTCCAAACCTCAAGGATAATAGGGCGGATTGATGGATAGAGGCACAATGAAAAAGGAGATCATGAGAGATGGCTACGTTAACAGGAACGCAATTGGCGCAAGACATCCGACAGAAAATAACAGCCCTGAAGCAGGTATGCCAAGGCGTGGACGAGAATCTGGCCTCGCGCGCTCCGAAGGACAGATGGTCACCCAAGCAGATTCTTTCCCACTTGTGCGGTCCCGAGGGGGTAGGACACCTGCCGATCCTCAGGGCCTTTGTCGACAGCGATATCCCTATGATTGATCTCGACACCGAGAATCCGTTCTTTACCGAAAATCGGGCGTGTATGAGCTTCATCGAACTTGTCGCAGAGTGTGAGAGGAACTACCAAAGTATGGCCAACTTTGCGGAGGAATTAACCGAGGAGCAACTGGGAAGGAAAGCGCATATTCCGAAGCTGAAAGATTCTCCATTGGGCGAATTCCCGACTCTTGGTGGGATGATCAATGGGTTGGGCGAGTACCACGTCCAGTTTCACATTGACCACTTGGTCGAGATCCTGGCTTCTCTTTCAAGTGAGTGATGCTGGGATTTCCTGACATTGCAGTAGGCTTTAAGCGGGCTGTCAGCCCCGCCACTGAGCAAAAGTGAAACATTGAGGTTATATTTTACCCCGCGACAGCCATTAATGGAATGACGGCATGATTTCATTCCAAAAATATTCAACAATAAAGGAGAAGCCCAATGCCAAAGATCGTTCGCTTTTACGAAACAGGAGGAGCAGAGGTACTCAAGATCGAGGACCTACCACTTGTGGAGCCGGGTGAGGGTGAAGTTCGGCTGAGGGTTGCAGCCATCGGCATAAACCGTGCTGAAGTGATGTTCCGACAGGGACAGTATCTGGAAACCCCACAGCTACCATCCCGACTAGGCTATGAAGCAGCAGGGATCGTGGACGCCGTAGGGCCAGGCACCAGCGGTATCAAAATTGGCGACAGAGTGAGCACCATTCCCTCCTTTTCAATAGGTGCATACGGGGTCTACGGTGAAAGCGCGATTGTTCCGGCCTACGCCGTAGCGCCGTATCCTAAGAGTCTCTCTTCAATCGAAGGCGCAGCGATCTGGATGCAGTTTTTGACGGCTTTCGGTGCGCTTATTGAATTCGGTCGATTGCAAAAAAATGCCTTCGTTCTGATCACTGCGGCCAGTAGCAGTGTGGGGCTGGCCGCGATTCAGATCGCAAAGTCTGTCGGCGCGCATGTCATTGCCGCTACTCGCGGTGCTGGAAAGAAATCGTTTCTCATGGGTGCAGGGGCGGATTATGTCATAGTGACTGATGAAGAAGACCTGGTTGAAAGCGTGAAGACGATTACTTCAGGGAAAGGCTTCAGCTTGGCCTTTGACCCAGTCGCTGGGTCTCTTCTCGTAAAACTTGCCGATGCAGCCGCTTCTGGTGCGACTATCTTTGAATACGGTGCATTGTCGCCGGAACCTACCACCTACCCTTTGTTCTTAGCGCTAGCCAAGGGCCTAACCGTGCGTGGGTACACCCTGTTTGAAATTGTAAAGAATCCCGAGCGACTGGCCCGCGGTAAACAGTTCATTTACAACGGCCTCGAATCCGGTGTTCTGAAACCCATCATCGACCGCACCTTCCCGCTGGAACACATTGCTGAAGCCCACCGGTACATGGAATCCAACCAGCAAAAAGGTAAGATCGTCGTTACGGTTTGAACAACTTGTGATTGACCAGGCTTGATCAGTTGGTACTCTTTCATCGGTTAGAAAGGGATCAGAAATCAGGAGAATTATCCATGTTTACCCTTACGGATGTGCGCAATATCGCGGTGCAGATTGAGCAGAATGGGGAAGAAACCTATCGTCGGGCCGCCGGTCAAGCCAGGGATCCGGAACGGGCTCGTATTTTCAGCTGGATGGCTGATGAAGAGAAAAAGCACGGTGTGCTCTTCAACACCATCATTGCCGCCAGAACGCCAACCACCGAACAGGCGGAGCTTGAGGCCATGGGCCGTTCTCTGCTTCAGGACATCGTCCGCAATCAGACCTTCTCGCTGGACCAGCAGCGGCTCGGCAAGGCCACAAGCCTGGAAGACCTGCTGTCACAATCCATCGAGTTCGAGACCGACACCATCGAGTTTTACGAATTCCTGGCCGGTTTCCTCGACGACCCGGAAGCTATCACCCAACTCAACAGCATCATCGAGCAGGAACGTGGACACGTGCGGCAGCTTGAGCAGATGCGGATAGAGGCCAAACCGCATGTTACCTTCGGTACCGGACGATAGTCGGGATGGGGTGCAGGTGAGGAAAGCGGGACAAGCCCCCCGGCTCAGCAGCCGGATGAGCAGGACCTGGGCCCGTTATCAATAACCTTTACTGAGATAGCCATTGCCAGACAGACCCTCCGGTCCTATATTTTTGGTAAAGGATTCGTTGATCAGTTCACATCTCACGGTGAACCAACCTCGTTGGCTTTTTTGTAGCTGACAAGGCCAAGTTGGGACTATTTCTTTCCGCTTGAATCAACGAATTTGTTACCTAACCTGCCTATGATATTCGTTAACCGGATAAGCCAAGCCAGCCGGTGTTCAAATTGGAAGTTTGAGAGATGAACGCATAGGGGTTTAGCTCTTCCCCGGTTAACGATTTTTTTATGCCCTCCCGATATTCGTTGCATCATGCTCCCCTGAACAGATTCTCCCTCCATTGTCAGGCAGAGTCTCAATCCTTATATTTAAATTATGGGGTTCGTTGAGCCTTAATACTGCAATGCGTGGAGGTGAGAAATATGCCTGAACTGAGATGCCCCGAGTGTGGAAATGAGTTATTACCGCCAAGTCCTCAAGACGCGGTGGATCCATGTGTCTGCCAAAAATGTGGCAGGAATGTCTATTCGTGGTCAAAAGCAGAGGTTAGGACTAAATGCTCAAAATGCGGCAAGGATAACAAAGCGACCGTAATAAGATGAGTTTCCAGCTATTCGTATGGCCTGTGAGTATCAAACAGAGAAGCTGTCTTCAATGAGAAAGCAGGCCTCTTTTATTAACAGAGGAAAGGGGTATAGAAAAAAAGAGAAGGGATATCATGAAAACGATGACAGTTAGAGAAGTCAGCCGTGGCAGGAAAACAAAGGTAAACGCCAAGACAACATATCAAACAATTTCTGGCGAGTGGGTAGCTGAAGTGGACGGAACAGAATTTCGCCAGGCCTGTTCTTATGTGTGCCAAGGCGTTAGAGATTGCGCTTACGAAAATTTGCAAATACAAGCAGACCTAGATGATGACGGAAAAGAATACAAGGTGTTGAGCCGTTAGCTCGCTTGATCAACAAATTTCATATTTTTTCTTTGATTTCGTTGACCGATGACTTATATGTCGGCGCTTTGAACCTCAAGGGTCCTTTAAGAGCGCAAGTGGATGAGCAGGCTATTTTCACGTTACCAAAGTCAAGGTATCTCCTGTATATTTGACACAGTGAGGCCCCTCACCTGAACCAATAGGATGCATCATGGTCTTTTCTGTCAAACAGGCTATGTGTATCTCTCTACTGTCTGAAATTATAATGCAAAATGTAAAAACACCTCAGGTGAATTGGTGCCAACCATTCTAACCTGATAGTGGGTTTGAGTCGCTATTTTATCCTGATGTTTTCTCAAAGTAGTTCTTGTGCGACTGTAAAACCTGTATTTTTTTTCCCGATTTGCCCACATCGCACCCTTCACCTACCCGCAGCTTGTCACTATCAGGCAATCCTTCAGAGCTTGTTGTTCGGTAACCCTAGGTTATTGGCAACATCAGATTCTCCAAAGTCACACCTGAATGTCACATGGCATGCCCCGTTTGTCATGCCTGGTCTTTGAAAACACCTTTAATCAGATAACAACCGGTACAAATTTCCAGATATCATGATTAAATTCAGATCAAGCAGAATCCTTTCCATTCACATAGGGCGCGGTATCATGGGCGAGATTTTACTTAATGCACGGTAGCTCTGGAGGTGTGTCATGGCGATTAATACGATCAAAGATGTTCTGCTCTGGTGTGTCGGTATCAACTATGCGGTCCTATTCATCTGGTTTGGTGTATTTGTTTTTGCCCGTAAATGGCTTTACGGAATGCACGTCCGCTGGTTCAAGTTATCGGTTGAGACCTTTGACATCATTCACTATGTGGGTATGGCGGTTTACAAGATCGGCATAATCCTGTTTAACTTGGTGCCACTGATTGCACTCTATTTGGTTTCGTGATGAGGTCCTGCAGGGCTGTCGTCGCTGAGAAGGATGGATCGAAAAAGAAATAAACACTTACTAACTCCCTACCCATCCTTGCCGGTCACTGGATCAGCAGGAACGGATTCAACCTTTTTTGAAAATTACAGATAGTGAAATGGGAAAAACAATTTTGACTGTTCTTTTTTTAGCTACTTTTATCGGAACGGCTATGGCATCCGGCCAGGTGGGACAATGTATTGGAGGTTGCACCTCTGTTCAAAATTTATGCATGGAAAGCTGCCATGGAAGCGCTCAGTGCAAAAAACATTGCTCCGAAAAATACGAAGATTGTTATTCGCGTTGCCTATAGTATTTCCAGCGTTCATATATTCATATATCTCTGCAATATATTGACTGCTAGTCTATGACAATCTGGATGAAAACATCCCGATATTCCAGGGCTTTTTTCATGAACATGTCGAGAAAGGGAATTGTTTGGTGATCACGCCCAAAAGGTCTGCTAAGTGAGGTTTTTAGCAGCCTGATTATACTCACCCTCGGTTTCTCGATACATAAATTGCATAAATGCCTTGATGCGAGCTGTAAAGCGAACGTCTGGATGAGTTAATATCCACACGTGATGACTACACTCTGGTGGCAAATCCATAAGCTCAACCATTCCAGGATCGGAGTCGCCAATATAATGTGGCAGTATCGTCAACCCCAGGCCCTGGTGTGCCAAATGGTATAAACCGGTCAGCTTGTCGCAACACGCAACTATATTTTCATCCAGCACATACTTTCTTAGCCATTTGTTGGCCGGTAAACCCGACAAGGAGTCATTAGGCATCAAAAAGTGATGCTTGTGAAAATCAGCTGTACTTGTAGGCCTTCCGTAGCGCTCAAAATAGGCAGTTGTCCCATACAACCGAATATGGATCGGTGCCAACTTTTTCCCGACCATATAGTCTGGCTGGGTATTGACAGCCGGGAGCACGATATCAGCTTCCCGTTTGCTTAGATTGGTGTAACGGGTCTTAATATCCAAATCGATAATAATGTCAGGATATAACGCCTTGAAACGGGCGATGTATGGTGGAAGCCAATAATATCCTATCGTGTCTGTTGTTGAGATTTTGAGATACCCGCTCAAGTGGACATCCTTCCCCTGAATCAGGCGTTGGATCGCGTTCATTTGTTCATCCACCTGCCGCACACGGTCTAAAATATCTTCCCCGGCCTTTGTCAGCTTGTATCCTGATTTCAGCCGTTCGAATAAACGAACGTTCAGCCGTTCCTCCAGCCCATTAATCCTGCGAAAAACCGAAGAATAATTAACGCCAAGATCCTCAGCGGCGGCTTTCAGGTTTCCGAAAGTAGCAACCTTGTAAAAATAGAGATAATCGTCCCACCCTAGCTCATTATGCATTTTTGCATTCCCCATTTGCCAATTTCATCGATTGAATTGCAATTAATCCATGAATACTGTGCAAGTCAAGAGGAAGCGCCATCCCCTCGGATTCGAGGTCATAATGAACGAGGTAACCGCCATGTACCAACCCAGTCTTTTCGTATCGCATGGAGCACCTGATATAGCACTGAGGCATGAGCATCCGTCGTATCGGTTTTTCCAGGAACTACCCAACATGTTTCCCAGGCCCGATGCCATTGTCATCCTTTCTGCCCACTGGTGTACTGATCACATCATGATAACCAAGGATGAATCATATAAAGCCATTTACGACTTTGGAGGATTTGATGAACGTCTCTATTCTATGAAATATTTCCCCAAAGGGAACCCGGATCTTGCGCGTATGACACTGGATTTGCTGAAACAAAATGACAGCAAAGCAGAACTGGTAAACAACTCTGGCTTAGATCACGGGGCATGGATACCGCTGATGTTAATGTATCCCGATTCGTACATCCCGGTCGTCCAGGTGTCCATCCAACCCGATCGGCTCCCATCCTATCATTATGCTCTTGGTGCATCTTTGGTAGAACTGCGGAGCCAGAACGTTCTCATCATTGGCTCAGGAGCAATGACGCATAACCTCTCCAAATTGGTATTTGATGATCATGATGCCACTCCTCCTCGCTGGGTGTCCGCATTTGCCGAATGGATGAAGGAACGATTGGAGGCAGGGGATAAAGAGTCAGTTCTACAGTATCGAACCCTTGCCCCTTATGCTCAGGAAAACCATCCCACAGATGATCACCTTGTTCCTCTTTTTATTGCTATGGGTGCAGGGGGGGGAGGCACTGCTCAAAGAATTCACACGGCTACTACATACGGAACAGTGATGATGGATGCGTACGAATTTACAGATGCAAAATTGCTTAAACAGGAAATTTAACAACCAACTGATACTACAATATTTTTACAACACAACTAAAGGTGAAGAACATGTTAAGCAGAATACTTGCAACAAGAGATGATTTTTCCAGCACCGTACTTCGTGTAGCCTTAGGCTTGGTCATGTTACCGCACGGAGCTCAAAAAATGCTCGGTTGGTTCGGTGGGCACGGTTTCGCAGGGACTATGCACTTTTTTACGGATACCATGGGTATTCCCTACATCTTTGCTTTGATGGCAATACTCGCAGAATCGGTTGGTTCAATAGGCTTGATTGCTGGATTCTTTACTCGCATCTGTGCCTTCGGTGTCGGGGTAACGATTGCGGTTGCAGCAATAATGGTCCACCTGAAAAATGGGTTTTTCATGAACTGGTTTGGTTCTCAGGCAGGTGAAGGATATGAATATCACCTACTGGTTATCGGTATGGCACTGGCTCTGGTAATAGCCGGAGGTGGACCTTGGTCTTTTGATTCAATCATTTCAAAGAAAAAGTAACAAAAATCTGCAACATGCCGTTGCAAACACATTGAGTCTCCTTGGGAATATTATTTTCAATAATTAATTAAAACAAAAAGGATAAATGTCATGAATGCATATCAAATTGCAGTGGTTGTCGGCAGTCTTCGCAAAGACTCTTTCAACCGAATCTTTGCCAAGGCAGTGACGAAATTGGCCCCTGCTGATTTTACCTTTCAGTTTGTAGAGATCGGTGATTTGCCATTATACAATCAAGACGATGACGGAAGGCCGGCAGAATCGGTAAAACGATTGAAAAATGAAATCAAAACAGCACAAGGGGTGCTCTTCGTCAGTCCCGAGTATAATCGTTCAATTCCTGGCGTGCTCAAGAACGCTCTGGATCAGGCTTCACGGCCATACGGGCAAAGTGCGTGGTCTGGTAAACCTGCAGGTATTCTCGGAGTTTCACCCGGAGCTGTTGGTACAGCTCTGGGGCAACAGCATCTGCGTAATGTCCTTGCTTATCTGGACATGCCCACTCTTGGTCAACCTGAAGCATTTATTCAAATGAAAGAAGGATTGATTGACGAGGTCGGCAATATTGGCGAAGGAAGCAAGGCATTTTTGCAGACTTGGATGGACTGCTATGTGGCATGGGTAAAACGACACACGGCTTGATCACAATTACTTGAAAAAGAAACGGGACCTGAGCTTTTTGGACTTAATTATTATCTACCTTTACTTTGTGTATTAAGTTGAGTTAGCTTTTCAACTCCCTTTCCTCACAAGGTGTTCCCTTACCCCTTTGCCCGAAGATCTCCCTCTGTACGGCAAAGGGGTTTTTATATTCCACCCTCCCTTGCCATTTGCTTTAACTCTCTCTTTAATTTGGTTTTTATTATAGGCGGTCAAGGTGTTTCCAATACATACTCCATGTGATCGCCAGTAGATTTTATCAATCTTTTAATTGACCGTATAAGAAAAAAATGGTTGTCGTTAACCAATTTCAAAATGCCGAAAAAATAGCCAGATAAAATATGTAAAAAAGCTTCGGGATGAGTTGGGTGGGAAGGGGTAGGAGATTACAAGTGAGGATGACCGTTGCCAAGGATCTGAGATCCGATACGGTTACTGATGATGCTCATGATGCGGACCTTTCTTCGCACCATTGCCCCGGCCATGGATCGGAATTTGATGCTGATTTCCTGTCGAGTGGAGACGGCATGTAAATATTGGTGGGGTATGATAAAACCGATCCCCACAAGTGAGATATCGCACAGGTATACTGGGCATTCTGTGCCGTTTTCCAGGATTATCATGGCCTTACCGCAGGTTGACTCACGTGGATACCTGCGATGGTTGAGCGTGCAGAGCGTAGACATGCCACAAACGCAGCGTATCGTTTTTTTTCTGATATCGGAGACGATTGCCACATATTTTTTTTTGCCGCATCGGGGGCAGGTGATTCGTATCCTGTCGTCTTTGACGTTACAGATTTGTGATCTGCCGCGCATAATGTTCTCGCCTGTAAGCGTTTGAAGAATATATACTCATCAGTACATACTAAGACCTTTCGTTTGTCAATGAGCGTTTTGCCGCAATTATGATAGAGACCTGTTCCGCCTGGCTACGGGGCTCCCTCCAGAATATTTCTGTACCATCCCGTCAGATTTAAATTTCTATTCCGCGATGATGTTGCGCCGCGAAAAGGGGAAAGGGCTGCCTGGGAAAAGTTTACCTTGGCAACCGCCTGTTAACCCCTTTTTGACGGCACCCGGATTTTTCAGTGCCTGCCTGCCAAATGCTGAATATCGAGTTATTATTCATTTGTGTCATGAGATTCAGCCGCTACTTACAATTTTGAATACTATTTTCCGTATACGTAGTGGGGGCTCTGGGGTGCGAGTAATGGCTTAACGTGGCAAGGTTACATCGGAATACCTGCTGGGCAAGCTGGGGGCTTGTGCAAATAGCCGAGGCCTGGAACGATTTTTGCTTAAATTACAGATACGGGCGAAAAACTTTCCAGAGGTATCTCATGGCAAAACAGAAAGAAAATAATCTGGTACTGGTTGAATCATCGAGAACAACCAAGACTTCAGCGCTTGAGTTGCAGGCCCTGTACAGTATCGTCAATCTCATCGGCTCTGCTGTTCATTTGGATACAGCCTTGTCCTCTATTCTCAAGGTGCTCAATGACACCCTCCGCATGGAGCGGGCAACCCTGGGGTTGCTTGATGAGTCCGGTCGCTATCTCACGATCCGGGCCTCGTATGGCTTGAGTGTCGAGGAAGAACGACGTGGTGTCTATGGGCTCGACGAGGGCATTTACGGCCAGGTCTTCTCGACAGCCTCTCCTTTTGTGGTGCCCGATGTGCACAGCGAACCGCTGTTTCTCAATCGTACCGGTTCCCGCGCCAAGATTTCCAAGGAAACCATCTCTTTTATCGGCGTACCGGTTATTCTCTCCGGCAAGACGGTCGGCGTGCTCAGTGTCGATCGGTTGTTCGGCTCGGAAATTTCCTTTGAAGAGGATGTTCGTTTTCTCACGGTCCTGGCCACGCTGATCGCTCAATTTCTCAATCTACACAGGGCTATCCGTCAGGACCGGGAGTTGCTGGTCCGTGAAAACCTCAGTCTCAAGGAAAAACTGCACGGCCGCTATCACCGCCATCAGATCATCGGTCAGTCCAAGGCCATGCAGGAGGTCTATTGGAGTATTGAACGGGTCGCTCTTTCCTCGGCAACCGTTCTGCTGCTGGGAGAGTCGGGCACCGGCAAGGAACTGGTGGCCAGGGCGGTGCATGATGCCAGTCCTCGGAAAGATCGACCTTTTATCAAGGTGAACTGTGCCGCTCTTCCCGAAAACCTGTTGGAAAGCGAGCTGTTCGGCCATGAAAGAGGGGCGTTCACCGGGGCGGTGGTGGCTCGGATCGGCCGTTTTGAACAGGCGGATGGGGGGACCATCTTTCTTGATGAGATTGGTGAGCTGCCGTTGCCGCTGCAGGCCAAGCTGCTGCGGGTACTCCAGGAACAGCAGTTCGAACGCCTTGGGGCCTCCCGAACCCAGAGTGTCGATGTCCGGATTATTGCCGCTACCAATGTCAACCTTGAGCAGGCTGTTGTCGACGGTGCTTTTCGTAATGATCTGTATTACCGTCTTAATGTGGTGCCGCTCAACCTGCCGCCCTTGCGGAAGCGACGGGATGATATCCCGCTTTTGCTCGATCATTTTCTTCGCGCAAGCAATAAACGCAACAACAAGACCTTGCGGATGTCGCGCGATTTCCTTGATTTTCTCACCGGCTATGATTGGCCGGGCAATGTGCGCGAACTCCAGAATCTGGTAGAGCGGCTGGTTATTTTGGCCTTTGATGAGGTGCTGCGGGTCGAGGATCTGCCCGAATACATGATCAGGCCCGCATCCAGGCGTATAATTCCGGCGTTGGAGACGGCAATGCCTTCACTCCCTCCCCCAGCCAATTTCCTGGCGCATTCCAGGAAATCCTTGCGGGATCTGGAACGGGAGCAGGTCGAGTCCGCCTTGACCCGTAACGGTTGGGTCCAGTCCAGAGCCGCCCGGGAACTGGGCTTGACCCAGCGGCAGATGGGGTACCGGATGAAAAAATTTGCTTTGCATCGACCCGATTTCTGAGCCCGGCATTTTGCTGGTGGGTTCTTTGTCCCTTGAACGAGGGGGGCGGCAAGAGGCTGAATCTGGCACACCCGATGACAAGAGATTCGTGGTTGGGGCAGAAATGATGTATACTTGTCGTCAAGGTTACGGTTGTTCGGGGTTGCCGCCGCCCGGAGGAGAAAAATGTAATGTCGTAACCCGTTAATAAATCTTCCGTATCGAACTGCCTCCGTGCTTGTCGGCCCGAATGTTCTCTGCATACCCCCCATAAAGGAGGCTGTATCATGACAGACCCGCAGCGTCAGTTCGGTTTCGCCACCCGCCAGCTCCACGCCGGCCAAACCGTTGATCCGACTACCGGCAGCAGGGCGGTGCCCCTGTATCAGACAACCTCGTATACCTTCAAAAATTCCCAGCACGCTGCCGACCTCTTTGCCCTTAAGGAGTTTGGCAATATCTATACCCGGATCATGAATCCGACCACCGATGTCCTGGAGCAGCGGGTGGCCGATCTCGAGGGTGGGATCGGCGGGTTGGCGGCCAGCAGCGGCCATGGTGCCCAGTTGCTCGTTTTGCTCACCCTTTGCGAGGCCGGCGATCACATCGTCAGCAGCAGCCAATTGTACGGCGGCACCTATAACCAGTTGCGCTATACCCTACCGCGCCTGGGCATCACCACCAGTTTTGCCGACCCGAATGATCCGGACTCCTTTCTCCGGGCCATCCAGCCCAACACCAAACTCATTTACGGGGAGACCTTGGGCAATCCCGGCCTGACCCTGTTTCCCTTTGCGGAGGTGGCCGCTATTGCCAGATCGCACCGTCTGCCCCTAGTGATCGACAATACCCTGGCCACGCCCTATCTGTGCCGGCCGATCGAATGGGGAGCCAACATCGTCACCCATAGCACCACCAAATTCCTCAATGGCCACGGTACCTGCCTTGGCGGTCTGCTGGTGGATGCGGGCAATTTCGACTGGGCCAGCGGCCGGTTTGCCAATTTTATGGAACCGGACCCCTCCTATCATGGGCTGGTGTACAGCAGCCTGGGACCGCCGGCCTTTATTCTCAAGGCTCGGGTGCAGGTGTTGCGCGATGTTGGGGTTTGTGCCTCACCCTTCAACAGCTGGCTGACCGTGCAGGGGATCGAGACCCTCAGTCTGCGGATGGAGCGGCATGTTACCAATGCGCTCAAGGTTGCGGAGTTTCTCCAGGAACAGCCTCAGGTTGCCTGGGTTGCCTATCCCGGACTGGCCAGCCACCCCAGCTTTCAGCGGGCGCAGCACTACATGGCCAAGGGGGCCGGGGCCATTGTCGCCTTTGGCATCAAGGGCGGCCGGGAGGCGGGGCAGCGGTTCATCGACAGTTTGCGGCTGTTCAGCCATGTCGCCAATGTTGGTGATGCCAAGAGCCTTGCTATCCATCCGGCGAGTACCACTCACAGTCAGTTGAGTAGCGAGGAGATGCGCCAGTCCGGAGTGAGTGCGGATCTCGTCCGTTTGAGCGTGGGGCTGGAGGATATCGAGGATTTGTGCTGGGATCTGGAGCAGGCCCTGGTCGCAGGCCGCTGACCGAACAGGGGGCGGGCTCGGGGATTATCGAACAGGCAGACGGGAGGCCCCGTTGCTGCCGTCGGTGCAATCGGTTGCTACCGAGCAACCATCTTTGGTCTCAAGACCTGGGATGATAGACGGGAGGGCAGAAGCTGCCGAAGAACCGGAGTACCCTGCAGAATCCGGGCGGCCCGTTTTGCCCAAATAAGCAAGGATAGGGGTTTCCCCTTGCAGGATCAATAATCCCTCGGGAGTTCGGGTGATGAGCACGGGGATTTTGTCGATACCCAGTGCGGTCAGCAAGGCCTTGTTGATCGTTGGCGAATAGGTGGCGTTGCGGGTGATCTTGGGGAGATCGAGGAGCTTGACCTGATCGATGGGGTTGAAATGCACGGTCGCTCGGTCATTGGTCTTCAAGGCGGCGATGACTTTTTCGCAGTGGGTGCAGGTGGAGGAGAAAAAGAGAAAATTTTCAGGGGATTTGGTCGATCCCGGCCGGCTGGCAAATACGCCGGCAGTGAAGGCCTGGTCGCCGGTTCTGCCCTGGTTGAGTTCCAGGCTGGCAAAGGCCAGCGCCACGACCGCAAAGAGAAACAGCCCCGGCGCCGCCTGCTTGAAGCCGATCAGGAGGTTGAGCACAATAATAAAGGCGAGAATGCCCAGGCAGTAGGTGCAGAAGGCCTGCGCCACCAGATATTGAAAGCTGATCAGGACGCCTTCAGCAGCAAGGCCGGCAAGGAGCAGAGTTTTGACGAACTGCGGTACCCGGCGCGGCTCGTAGTGCGCTGAGCGCAAACCCCAATAGATGATCTGAAAGAAGAAAAATCCCACCAGGTTGATCACCAGAGGCGAAACTCTGGTCAACTGGTCTACCACCTTGCATCCCTCGTTCAGACAAAAAGGCTTCCCCTGGTACAGGATAAAACCAATCTGGCCCGCGATCAGCAGGCTGGCGAGCAGGGCGGTAGACTGGCCCAGCTGGAGTCCTTTACTCTTTTTGTTCAGCATTATGTCCCGGTGGTTGGGCTGGCAGGGGTTTAGTTGGTTAGGCTGTTAGGGCATAAATAATTTACAGACACTCTAATCCTATATAATGATCCATTCTCCGGGTTGTGTCAACAGCCCCTCGCCGGCGTTGTCAGGTCGGGTGGCGCGGTGGCTGGCGCCGATGCCTGCTGGTACAGGGTTTGCGCCTGGTAGGAGCTGCGGACAAAGGGATCGGCTGCTACGGCCCTGAACCCCAGAGACAGGGCTTCTGTTGCCATCATCGCGAATTCTTCGGGTGGAACGTATCGTTGTATTGGTAGATGGGCCTTTGAGGGCTGCAGATACTGACCGATGGTGAGGATATCGCAGTGCGCCTGCCGGAGATCGGCAAAGAGTTGGCTCAGTTCGTCGTCGGTCTCTCCCAAGCCCACCATGATTCCTGATTTGGTCACCATGCCGGGCGCCAGGGTTTTACAGAGCCGCAGGACTTCCAGGCTGCGCGGGTATTCTGCCTCGGGACGCACCTCCGGATAGAGGCGCGCGACAGTCTCGAGGTTGTGGTTGAGCACATCAGGCCCGCTCGCAAGGACAATGGCCAAGGCCTCTGGATCGCCCTGCAAATCAGGGATGAGCACCTCTATCAGAGTCTGGGGATTGTATTCTCGGACCGCTTGGATCGTTGCGGCGAAATGGGTTGCGCCGCCGTCGCTCAGATCGTCGCGGGTCACCGAGGTGATGACGCTGTAGCGCAGACCCATGGCGTGGACCGCCGCTGCCACCCGTTGCGGCTCCTCCGGATCGGGCGGACCTACCTTGCCATGGCCGATGGCGCAGAATCGGCAGTTGCGGGTGCAGTGCTCGCCCAGGATCATGAAGGTGGCCGTGCCTTTGGCAAAACATTCGAATTGATTGGGACACATTGCCTCTTGGCAGACCGTGGTCAGGCGTTGGTCCTTGATCAGGTGGCGGATGCGTTCGTACCCCGGTCCGGTGGGGAGTTTGCGCCGCAGCCAGTTGGGTTTGGCAGAGGTTTTTTGGATGGTCATGGCAAGCGTTCAGTGGGTTTGGAGTGGGCAGTCAGGGCAGCAGCGTCCAGGGGTTGCAGTTGCACTCCGAAGATTTCAGCCAGATGGTGCCGGAGCCGGGATTGGATGTCGTCCATGGGGCAGGAGGTGCCACGTTCCCGGGCCAGCGTGGTCATGCCGATATTCCGCAGGCCGCAGGGATTGATCCAGGAAAACGGTTCGAGGTCGGTGTTGACATTAAGGGCCAGGCCATGAAAGGTGATGGAGTGGCGGATGGCGATGCCTATGCTGCCCAGTTTGTTGTTGTCCACCCAGACGCCGTGGTTGCGCTCGTCGCGCCCGGCCTCCACCCCGAAGTCGGCGGCAATGCGGCGCATGACTTCCTCCAGCCGGAACACATACTCGCTGACCGACAACCGGGCCTGGCGCAGGTTGATGATCGGATAGAGCACCAGCTGCCCCGGCCCGTGATAGGTGATGTCGCCGCCCCGCTCGATGGGGACCAGGGCGATGTTGCGGCTCTTGAGAAAATCCTCACTCACCCCCAGGTGTTCCCGGCCGCCTCGGCGGCCGAGGGTGAAGACCGGAGGATGTTCGACCGCCAGGAAGAGATCCTGCTCGATAACCCCCTGATGGCGGCGTGCCGCCAATTCAACCTGGAGAGCGTAGGCCTCGGCATAGGCCCTCAGGCCGAGGTCGCAGAAGGCGGCTCGGCGTACGCCGATTTCAGGGCTGCCTGGGCGAGTCTGACCGGCCTTATCAGTCACCGTTGCCGGAGGGGCCGATCAGGCAGGGGCACCGCGCTGCCTGGACCTCATCCAACCGCCTGACCTTGGTCCGTTGCGGGGCCAGGTGCAGCAGGTCGGGCTGCTCCGCCGCTTCTTGGACAATGGTCTTCACGGTGGCGATGAACTGGTCGATATCGTCCTTGCACTCGGTCTCGGTGGGCTCGATCATCATTGCCCCGTGCACGATCAGGGGGAAGTAGATGGTCGGTGGGTGGTAGCCGCAATCAATCAGCCGCTTGGCCATGTCCACGGTGCTGATTTTGTACTCCTGCTGCCAGAGATCGGAAAAGACGCATTCGTGCATGCAGGGCCGGTCGTAGGGGAGGTGGAGCACGGTTTTTAACTGCTCTTTAATATAGTTGGCGTTGAGGACTGCCAATTGGCTGGCCTTTTTCAAGCCCGCCTCGCCCATGGTGAGGATGTAGCTGTAGGCCCGCACCAGGACACCGAAGTTGCCATGAAAGGCGTGAATCCGGCCGACCGATTGCGGCCGGTTATCTTCCAGGCGGTAGGTCTCGCCGTCCTTGACCGCGCGGGGTACAGGCAGGAAAGGTTCGAGTTCCCTGGCGACGCAGACCGGCCCGGCACCGGGGCCGCCGCCGCCATGAGGGGTGGAGAAGGTTTTGTGGAGGTTGAGGTGGAGTACGTCGATGCCGCACTTCTTGGCATCAATCACGCCGAGCACCGCGTTCATGTTGGCCCCGTCGCCGTAAACCAGGCCGCCTTTGGCATGGACGATAGCCGCGATCTCGCGGATATGTTCTTCAAACAGACCCAGGGTATTTGGATTGGTCAGCATGATCCCGGCAGTGTCCTCATCCATGAGTTCGGCCACCAAGGCCGGGTCGAGCATGCCTTGGGCATCCGAGGGGACCGGTACTGCCTTGTAGCCGCAGAGGGCCGCTGAGGCCGGATTGGTGCCATGGGCGGTGTCGGGGATGAGGATTTTATGGCGCTGGGCGCCCCGGCTGCGGTGAAAGGCATGAAAGATTAACATGCCGGTCAATTCCCCGTGAGCCCCGGCCGCCGGTTGCAGGGAGACCGCATCCAGGCCGGTGATGATCGCCAGGTACTGCTGGAGTTCGTACAGAATCCGCAAGGTCCCCTGGCAGAGGGGGTCGGCGAGCATCGGGTGAGCGCTGGCAATCTCCGGGGTGGCTGCTTGGCGTTCATTGGTCTTGGGGTTGTATTTCATGGTGCAGGACCCGAGCGGGTACATGCCGGTATCCACCCCGAAATTCCATTGGGAGAGCCGGGTATAGTGGCGGACCACATCGACCTCGCTCAGATCCGGGAAATCGACAACCGACCCCAGCAGATCCGCGGCGATGGGTGCGGCGGGGACATCACTTGTTGGGATTGACATGCCGATCCGCCCTTTTTTGCCCTTGTGCCAGAGCAGGGGTTCGTTGAGAATCAGCCCGCCTGTGCCTAACGGTTCGTTCATGCCCGTACCTCCGCTGCGATGGTGTCCATGGTCTGTTTATCGATCGTTTCGGTGACGCAGAAGAGGTAGCGTCCCGCCATTTGCGGATAGAGCGCGCCGAGCTCCAAGCCGGCGACGATATCCTGGGCCAGCAGCCGCTCGTAGGCGGGCCGGAAATCCTGGGGGAATTCGGCGACGAATTCGTTGAAGACCGGTCCTGCGAAGGGGATACGGGCTCCGGCTTTAATCAGGGCTTCCTTGAGATACTGGGTTTTGTCGTAATTGAGCCGGGCCAGCTGGCGGATGCCGGTTCCGCCCAGGGAGGCCATGTACATGCCGGCGGTCATGGCGCAGATGCCCTGATTGGAACAGATGTTGGAGGTGGCTTTTTCCCTGCGGATATGCTGCTCCCGGGTGGCAAGCGTCAGAACATAGCCGCGTCTCCCTTCGAGATCCTTGGTCTCGCCGACCAGCCGCCCCGGCAGGTTGCGCGTGAAGGCTTGCTTGCAACCGAACATGCCCAGCCCCGGTCCGCCGTACGACCGGGAAATGCCGAAACTCTGGCCCTCGCCGCAGACGATATCCGCGCCGCACTGGCCAGGATTTTTCAACAGCCCGTAGGTCAACGGTTCGGTGAAGCAGGTGATAAAGAGGGCACCTGCGTCGTGGATGGTAGTGGCCGCGGTTTCCAGATTCTCGATCACCCCAAAAAAGTTGGGTGACTGCAGGGCGACCGCGGCGATATCGTCGCGGTTAGCCAGCCCGCTCAGGTCGGTCCGGCCATCTTCAAGCACATCCAACTCGATTACCTCGTAGGACGCGGGCGCCAGATAAGCCCGGACCGCAGCACGGTAATGGGGATGGATCGCCTTGGAGACGGCCACGGTTCTTTTTTTCTTGGCGATCCGCAGGCCCATGAGCAGGGCCTCGGCCAGGGCGGAGGCCCCGTCGTACATCGAGGCGTTGACCACATCCATGCCGAGCAGGCGGGCGGTCAGGGTCTGGTACTCAAAAATGCCCTGGAGTGTGCCCTGCGCCATCTCCGGTTGATAGGGGGTGTAGGCGGTGAGAAACTCGGAGCGCCCGGCCAGGCTGCGCACGGTCTCCGGGATATGATGGTGGTAGCTGCCTGCGCCCACCAGGACCTTGGCGTTGGGGCCAAGCCGCATGGTCCCGGCCAACTCGCCCAAGTGGTCGTTTAACTCCCATTCGCTTTTGGGGGCGGGCAACGGCCAGGGGTCGGTCATGCGGCAGTCGGCCGGCACGCTGTCAAAGAGACCATTCAGGCTTTTGGCGCCGATGGTCGCCAGCATGGAGGCGATTTCTTCAGGGGTATGGGGCAGGTAGCGCATAATCTTATCCTTTGAGGAGGTCGAGGTAGGCGGCGGCCTTGTGCAGTTGCTGGTATTCGCTGGGGTCCGAGGGCTTGATTTCGATGATCCAGGCGGCGTCGTAGGGATCCTGGTTGATCAGCTCGGGCGAATCCATCAGGGCGGTGTTGACGGCCACCACCTCACCGGACATGGGCATATACAGCTCGGAGACCGCCTTGACCGATTCAAGCGTGCCGAATTCGTCACCCTTGCCAAAGCTGTCGCCAACGGCCGGTAGTTCAACAAAGACAATATCGCCCAATTGGTCCTGGGCATAATCGCTAACCCCGATGCGTACCGTCTCCCCGGTGATTTGGGCCCATTCATGGTCGTCGGTGTAGCCGATGTTGCCCGGCAGGTTTAACTCATCTAATTCTTTCATTAATGGTTCTCCTTGATGGGATGGAATTACAGCATGGTCTGGATGGGTTTGCGGGCGGTACGGTCCGGCCGGATCTCGGCGCGGATCTCCACCTTCAGTTTGCGTTTGCCGTCGGTGAGCAGCACCTCGGTGCCGGTGGGCAGCGGTGCATCAACCCGGACAAAGCCGCAGCAGAGGCCGCGTGGCGTAAAGGGCTCGGGGCGGCCGGCTTCTGGCGGCGTGGCTAGGCTGACTATTTTTGCGTCAACCCGGTCGATGGCCATGTCGGTGGTGCAGGTGAGGATGGTGCCGATGGGGCTGCCGCTTAGGTCGGTCACCAGGCTCTGGTCGCTGATCGTGATTTTTCTTGGGTCAAAGCCGGCAAAGGGCAGGGTGCAGGGCGTCTTGCCGCTGACCTGCAGGACCGAGGCGCCGATGAAATCCTTGGTGAAACCGGTGGTGGTCTCGTCCCGGGGGAGGACGAACAGCCAGGGGTTGCAGGCAAAGGTCCATGGACCGATATCCTGATGGGAAAGCGGCAGGCCGGCACCGGCCCGCAGGGAATCGCGTGACGCCAGTCCGCAGGCGAGGATGCCTTCCGGCTGTCCGGCGGTCAGGAGCATGTCCCAGAGTTTTTCGATATGGCTAGGCGCCACAAAGAGTTCAAAGCCAAATTCGCCGGTGTAGCCGGTACGCGAAACCATCACCGGGGTGGAATCGAGCAGCTCAACCTGTTCGGCGGGCAGGAAGTGCGGGTCAAAGGAGCCTTTGAAGGAGAAATAGACCATCTTCTCGAAAACCTGGGCCGGGTTTTTAAGGATACGGCCGAGAATGCGGGCCGCCGCCGGGCCCTGGATGTCCATCTTACCCACTCGGTCCGAGAGATCAAAGAGCGCGGCTCCTGGTCCTTCCTGGTTGTGTTGCTGCAGGTGCGCTGCAATCGGTGCGCCCATGGAGGCGTTGACCACGAGCATATAGTCCTGCGCATTGCATTGATAGACAATGGCGTCATCGATCACCCCGGCCGCAGCATCAAGGAAGACGCCGTAGACGCAACGGCCGGGAAGCAGCGGCGTTTTTTTGGGGCCCAGGCAGCGCTCCAAATCCTTGGAAAAACAGCGCTGCAGCAGAGGGCGGGCCGCCGGGCCATGTAAGGTGAGCACTGCCATGTGGCTGGTGTCGAACAGGCCGGCACTGGTGAGCACTGTCAGATGTTCGGCCTTGGCCCCGGACGGATACCAGAGCGGCATCTCATAGCCACCGAAGGCGGCCATATTGGCGCCCTGGGCAATGTGCCAGTCGTGCAGCGGGGTGTATTTTATATTCTGGTCCATGGTAATTCTCCTCGTCTTGTTCCGTTGCCTGGTTGGGATAGCACTACGGCCTCGGGGCCGGGCGGCGGAACTGTGTGATGAAAGCGCTTGGAGACGACAAACATATCGCCGGATCGGATAACTCTTTCGGTCTACGGCGGGTTCTATGCCGGTGATCAGGTTGCTTTTGCTATGCGGCTGTTTTCCGAAGTAATCACAGCATCAGGCTTAAAAAAAAATACCGTGGCTGTCAATGTTGATATGCGAAAAGGCTGCATTCGACCCTTTGAAGGGAGCGGAAAACGACAAGAGGGGGCACTCGGCATGGAGCTTTTGGGGCAGGGAGGGGTGGTGGGCGACCAAGACAGGCTTGCTCCGGCTAGTTTGTGGCCGGAGCAAGCCTGGGGGATTCTTTTGTATTATTGCAGGGCAGCCAGGGCTGCGCTGTAGTTTGGTTCCTGAGCAATTTCGGGGACTTGCTCAGTATAGATGACTTTGCCGTCACCATCGATGATGACAATGGCCCGGGACAACAGGCCGGCGATGGGTCCGGTGGTGATTGTCACCCCGTAATCTTTGCCGAAGGCCGGGCTGCGGAATACCGAGAGCGAAGACACATTTTTGAGGCCATCGGTCTCGCAGAACCGGGAATGGGCAAAGGGCAGATCGGCAGAAATACAGAGGACCACCGTGTTTGCCAACTCGCCGGCGGCCTTGTTAAACTGGCGCACAGAGGCGGCACACACCGGGGTGTCAATGCTGGGAAAGATATTGAGCACAACCTTTTTGCCCTTATAGTCGGCCAGTGCCGCCTCGGAGAGGTCAGTTTTGGTCAGGGTGAAATTTGGCGCAGCGGTTGCCTTGGCAGGCAGATTTCCTATGGTTTCTATGGTGTTGCCTTTCAGGGTAATTTGGGCCATGGAGCGTCTCCTTTGTTGGGTGTTGGATTTTGCCACTTACGTGCCGTAACATTGCAGCCGTTAAGGCGTTTTTGATTATACCAATAAGAATAAGATGTTGTCTCACAGGGTAATCATTCTCTTTCCTCTGTAAAGCTGAATCATCCGATAAAAAAAGGTGTATCCGAAGAAGAGAGGGGCCGTGGCGCACATTCCAAAACATTCGGCAGAATTGCTGGTCTTAAAGGAGGTAATGGCGAAGGGGGGGCCAGCAGCAGACACCCGGGTTTCAAGACCTCTTGGTTGAAGAAGCAACTCCTGTTCCGCGGCTATTGGTAAAAAAAAAATGAACGCCTTGACTGTGAACTCCGCTTTGCTATAAAATGCGTCATGATTAGACAGTGCTTTTTCGATCTGTTCGACACGGGTCGCGGCAGTAGATGAACGGGAAGAGCAGGAGGACGCTGACTCCTCTTTCTCTATCATTACGGAAAAGCCTATTTCTTTCCTTTTTCAAGGAGGCCTGTTGTGAAAAAAATCGTCAACACACTGGTAGTCGCTCTTCTTTTTACACTATTAGCTGCCCCTGCCTTTGCTGAGATGTCAGCCGAGGATCTCGCGGTAGAATCTGAGGCGTACGTAAAAACCACTGTTAATGCCGCTCCTACTCAGCCGGAGACCATTATTGCCAAGGTCGACCAGGCTTGTGCTCTTCTGGCGAAAGAGGGGCAGGCTGCCTTCCCTAAGTTCAAGGGTAAGGGCAGTGCTTTCTTGTTTGAAGGGACGTATATATGGATCCACACCCTTAAAGAAACCAAAATGCTCATGCATCCTATTAAATTTAAAATGGAAGGGAACGAGCTTATCGGCTTGAAAGATGAGAAAGGCAAACGATTTTTCGTAGCGATGAACAATCTCGTTAATGAAAAGGGGCAGGGATGGGTTGAGTATTTTTGGCCGGTTCCCGGATCAAAGGAAATCGTCCGCAAAGTTTCCTATGTCAAGAAGGCCACTCTACCTGATGGAACCGATGTGGTTGTCGGGTGTGGAATTTACAATGGTGACCCGGCAGCAATCGCTAAGCTGGATATCAAGTAGGGGGCTGTTGGTATGAAGAGCGATGCCCTTGGGAAGCGGCATTTGTGTCGATTTCTCAGGGGTTTTCGTGCCTTCTGCGCAGCGCAGTTTGTGCATCAGGGCATCATTTTTTCGTAACCCCAGGGGCGCCGGTATCCTGGGGTTCTTTGAATCACCTATTCTGACAGGACTATTGTTATGATGAAGTCTTTTCTCAACGCACAAGGCTTGAAAACTAAGCTCTACGGGTTAGTTTTTTTTGCGATTGTCATCATCCTGGTTCTTGTGGGGACAGGTATTCATTATTACGGCAATATCAATAAAGCCAATACGACCAAGGCAGATTTTAACAGATTGATCACCATCCTGCAGGACACCCGGATTGCCGAGAAGACCTATCTGCAGTTCTTCACCGGAGAAATGAAAGGACAATTTGAGCAGTTGGTGATTGAAACCGGCAAGTCTTTTGAGTCTGTTTCCCGGAAAATCAGCGACCAGGAAATCACAAAGAGTTTTTCTTCGGCTCGAGATCTGTTTGGACAGTATCAGCAGGTATTTGGCGAGGTGGTGAAAGTCCATGGGCAGCAAGAGCAGGTGAAGAAGGACATGATGCTGCCCCTGCTGCGCGCCCTGGAACTGTTGGGGATGATTCAAAGTGATCTCGAAGCTCGTCAGGCCGAGAAGCAGATGGAGGGCAAGGAGCTCGGTGCGACAGAGAACGAGATGCTCAATATTGCCCGGGACTGCAAGATAGGATTCCTGCAGCTGCAGAACCTGCAGTACCAGTTTTTGCTGTCTGGGGACATTAGCTTGACTACTTCGTTCAAGAAGCTCGCCGATAGCATTGTCAGTAACTATACACCGGCGCTGCATGAAACCGCCGTGTCCCTCCGGAATGCAAAGTTCATTGATTATGCCAAGGAAATCAAGGGAACAGTGCAAACGTTCCTCAAGTTTATAGAGCAGTCTCAGGCTTTTGGGGTCAAGGAGCGCGAGAGCATCAAGCAGTTGGATGGCGCTGGCAAGAAGGCTATTGAGCCGGTTGAGGCAGTGGTCAAACTGACCAATACCATCATTGCCGCACAGGCAAAATCGGCGATGACCACTATCACGATTATCGTGGCTCTCGGCATTGCCGCTTTTCTCGGCTTGTCCTTTTTCTTGGTAATGGGGATTACCAAGCCGCTCCACCAGGTGGTGGCGGGTTTGAAGGATATTGCCGAAGGTGAAGGAGATCTGACCCATCGGCTGGCAGTGAAGAGCCAGGATGAGATGGGCGAGCTGGCCAAATGGTTCAATATCTTCATTGAAAAGATGCAGACCGTGATTCACGATGTGGCACAGAATGCCGGTCATCTGCAGTCCGCTTCCCAGCATTTGCTCGGTATAGCCAAGCAAATGTCAGCCGGCTCTGACCAGACCTTCGGCAAGGCCAATACCGTTGCCGCTGCCGGCGAGGAAATGAGCGGGAATATGAGTTTCGTGGCCACAGCGATGGCCGAGGCCTCCGGCAATGTCAGCATGGTGGCCGCCGCCATTGAGGAGATGACCTCCACTATTACCCAGATCGCCGATAATGCGGAGAAGGCCAGCAAGATAACCTCAGCAGCTGTCTCGCAAACCGAAAATGCCTCGGTGCAGATCAGTGAACTGGGTGAGTCGGCCAAAGATATCGGCAAGGTCATCGAGACCATAACCGACATTTCCGAACAGGTGAATTTGTTGGCCCTCAATGCCACCATTGAGGCGGCCAGAGCCGGCGATGCGGGTAAGGGGTTTGCGGTTGTTGCCAATGAAATCAAGGAGCTGGCGAGGCAGACGGCAACGGCGACCAGCGAGATCAAAGAGCGCGTTGAGGGCATTCAGCATTCAACCCGGGGCACGGTTGCGGAAATCGCCAATATCACCAAGGTGGTGAACGAGGTGAATCAGATCGTGGGTGTCATCGCTGTCGCGGTGGATGAACAGTCCTATGCCACCAAGGAAATCGCCAGTAACATCAGTCAAGCTTCGGTCGGCATCAGCGAGGTCAATCAAAGCGTTGCTCAGGGGTCGGTCGTTTCCAGTCAGATAGCCCAGGATATCGGCGAGGTCAAGGATGCTGCCCAGACAATGTCTGGCAATAGTACGCAGGTGGATCAGAGCGCGGTTAACCTTTCCAAACTGGCAGGGGAGTTGAATGCCATGGTCGGCCGTTTCAAGGTGTGAGAGGGACGTCGGTTCTGGAGAAGCGTCTCTGTAATGTTTTCAAGGTTCCCCTGCTGGCTGCACAGAGGCGCTTTGATAAAATCAGGTCAGGACTGAGCGCAATCGTCTCAAATTTTCAATATCTTCGGCGAGATCGGTTCCTTTGGGTGTTTCCAGGGTCATCGGATGATGCAGGAAGCGTGGATCGGTGAGCAGGTGCCGAAAGCCGTCGATACCGATTTTACCCTCGCCGATATGTTCGTGTCGGTCAACTCTGCTGCCGCATTCTTTTTTTGAATCGTTGAGATGGAAGAAGTGGATGCGGTCGCAGCCGATGCAGTGCTCCAGTTGGTCCAAGGTCTGCTGATATCCTGCTGGGCTGCTTAAAGCATAGCCAGCGGCGAAAATATGGCAGGTGTCGACGCAGATTCCCAGGTGAGCTGGAAATCGACTCTGCTGCACCAGCCAGCCGAGTTCTTCAAAGCTGCTGCCCAGAGCGGTTCCCTGGCCGGCAGTGGTTTCAAGCAGGACTTTCATCCCCGATTCAAGAACCCCCGAGCGTTCCATAGACAGGTCCAGATTGCGCACGACCTCCGCCAGCCCCTGTTCAATCCCCGCACCGCCGTGACTTCCCGGATGAATCACCACAAAACTAATATCGAGTTGCCGGCATCGCTGCAGTTCTTCAACAAAGGCATTCACTGATTTTGTTGCCATTTCCGTTTGCGAGGTTGCCAGATTGATGAGGTAGGAGGCGTGGGAGGCCACCGGCATCCTGCCGTTCTCTTGCCATCTTTCTTGAAACAGTCGAATTTCTTTCGGTTGCAGCGGTGCCGCTCGCCACTGTCGTTGGTTGGTAGTGAAAATCTGCAACGACGCGCCGCCGACTTGCCTGATCCGGTCAAAGGCAAGATGCAGGCCGCCGGCAACGGACTGATGGGCCCCGAGTAATGGCATCACCAGCCTCGTGTGGGCCAGAGGGTATGGGGTATCACATCTTCCATTGCTGTTCCAGGTATTCGAGGCCGCCATGATTGGTCAGGTCAAGATGGATCGGCGTAACCGATATATAACCGTTGCGCACCGCCTGTTCATCGGTGTCGTCGCCACCCGACCAGAGTACGGTGCCGCCGCCGATCCAGTAGTGTTTACGCCCCCAGGGATCAAAGGTCTCCTGGATGGCATTCTGATAAATCCTTCTTCCCTGGCGGGTGAAGCGGATGCCCCGGATCTCTCCGGCCTTAAGCGGCGGGATGTTGATGTTGAGCAGGGTGTTGGGCGGCAGATGCATGGCCAGGGCCATGGAGGCCAGCTTCCAGGCAACTGCAGCGGCAACCTCAAAATCATACGGCGGATTGCCGGCCAGGGAGAAGGCCAGCGAGGGGATATCATACATGGTCCCCTCAATAGCCGCCGAGACTGTGCCCGAATAGCTGATGTCGTCGCCCAGGTTAGCGCCGGGGTTAATTCCGGAGACCAGCAGATCGGGCTTGGTGTTGAGGATTTTATTGATGGCAATGGTCACGCAGTCGGTGGGCGTACCGTCAATGGTGTAGATGTTCTTCTCCAGCTCGATCACTCGGAGTGGCCGATTCATGGTCAGCGAGTGGCTGACCGCGGAGTTGTCCCGCTCTGGCGCGACAATCAGGGCTTCTCCCAAGGAGCTGACCGCCTCGTGCAGTGCACGGATACCTGGGGCGTAGACCCCGTCGTCGTTGGTAACAAGAATGAAAGGTTTGTGCATGGGCGGTCAATCGGGCTGAATTTTCTTGAAGGGTTGTATAACGGTTCCTCGTTATCAGGTGTTTATGCGCAGATCTCTCCAGAGAGCGGGGGCAGGTGTGCGTAACTAGCTTGGAGGCTATTTTTTTTCTTGCCACCGCTGGTTGCTGAATTTTTCGATCTGCGCCTGATAGTAGACATGATTTTCGGGATTGAGGCGAAGGGCTTTTGTCTCGGTGGCCAGGGCCTCTTCGATTAATCCGTTTGCCCAATAGGCAGTGGCCAAGGTATCCAAAATATATCCCTGTTCTTTAACCAGGAGGGCCGTTCTTGCCAGTGTTAATGCTCGTTCCGGATTGCGAATACCTTTGTCCTGAGCGGTGAGCAGCAGCCAGGCAAGATTATTGTTGGCTGCTGCATTCAGAGGAGTGATTGCTAAGGCTTTTTCATAGGCATCCACCGCTTTTTGTTCCATCTTGCGGCTTTGCAGAAAATCACCGAGAAAAATAAGCCATGAGCTGTTACCCGGCTCCTGGCGTGCCTTCTGCAGCAGAACCGCCTCAGCATATTGTGTTTCGTGATTCCCTGATATTTTTTCGATATCAACCTGATGCAAGGTCAGGATCAGCAAACCGATGCTGATAAAATAGAGCGCAAGGCTTACGTATAGTTTGCGGTCATGGCTTTTAATGAGGGCCTTATCGTGTTCGCATTGCTTGAGAAAATCGATACGTTCTCCTATGCCGAAATGGTGCCAGTTCTTTTCTTCCCGGTTGCCGCCGCTGAGCTGGGAGATTTTTTCGAATGATGCGATGAGGTGGCGACTCGTGCCGAGGGCTTTGAACACATAGAGATCGGCCTGGCGTTCAAAATTGCGGATGAAATAGCCGAACACGAAACGAAAATAAATGAGCATGAGCGGCAGAATCGGAGCTGTCGCCAGCACGCCGAGCAGGTTTTGTGGGGCGATCTGCAGAATCTGCAGCAGGCGGTAGAAAAGATCGCTGGCGAGGATGAAATGGGGTAAAGGTGCCGCCAAAGCCCCAGCCAACAGGCTGAAGCCGAGGAACAAAACGATATAAAGGATAAGGTGCAAGCGTTTGACATGGCCGATCTCATGGGCGAGGACACTGTCGAGTTCATCGTTTGACAAGGCCTCCAGTAAGGCCGGGGTGATCATCAGATAACGCAGTCTGGGGATGATACCCATGATGCCTGCTGTCAGGACTTGTCCTTCAAAAAGCGGCCAATAGAGGATGTCGGAGTGGAAGCCCTGGGTCCGGCAGAACCCGACGATCCGTTCCCGCACCGGTCCCGGAGGCAGGGGCGTGCAGCCCCAAAGAAAGCGGACCATCGGCGGAAACGCCAGCACCAGAAAGAAAAGAAACAAGGCAAAGAGGACCAGGTCTCCCCAAGGCGAGCGCAGGAACTCCGTTAGCGCGGGGAAAGGAAGGGCTTGCAGGAGATCAAAGACCAGGGAAAGGACCAGCCAGGGCAGCACAATGGGCAGGTTGGCTTTGATGTTTGATTGCACAAAAGCAAAAGGGGTGTACGTGCGCTGAAAGAGTTCCTGGTACTGCGGCCTGGCGGCGAGCCAGATGATGGTCAGCAGGAGGAAAAAACAGCCAAGACCGGCAATGTCGGCCAGCACCGGCAACCGGCCGCTTAGAGACAACGGATTGAGATAGTATTTCAGATCCAGGAGATAGACAAAACACATGAACACCAGCACTGCCAGGATCGACAGCTTCTTTTCCACGGCGAAATATTTGGTCGGTCCGCTAGCAATCCCGGCGGACATTCGTTTGGCGACGCGGGCAAAACCCCAGAGGATTATGCCATAGGCGGCCAGTGCCCATAATACTGGAATGAAGGGTTTTTCTGGCGGGGTATTGGTGGAGAAGACAAAGATGGCTACGAGAAAATAGAGAAGGTTATTATACAGCATAATGTTTCCTGTTACCTATCCTGTCGATACCTACCGGTAGCCAGGGCAGCTGGCCTGTAGGCAGTGAAAGTATGAACGAAAATTTAAAGTATGCATTTAAACGGCAATGTGCCAGAATTGTTTGTACTTTCCTCCGGTTTTCCTGGTCGGCACCATGGATTTTCGGGAAACTATGAAAAAAGGTTGACCTGTCGCTATTTTCTGTTATTATATTTAGTTTGCTAAAACGTCCGGGCCTATAGCTCAGTTGGCTAGAGCCACCGGCTCATAACCGGTCGGTCCCTGGTTCGAGTCCAGGTGGGCCCACCATTATTTCGGAAGAGTGGATGGGGTATTCCCCCTCAGACCTTCCTTCCCCTCCACAGCACCTACTGATTTTGAATGCGTTGAGCAGTTACCGACAACTATGGCTGAAACAACAGAGGGGCATTGAATAGAATGTCTGGAAAGAGGTGCATCCCTAGAGGATGCACCTCTTTTTCTTTATAGAGTAATACATCGTGCCTACCGTTCAAGATTTTCTCAATATCCTGCAGCACATAACCCCGGAAGACTTGGCCGAAGACTGGGACAACGTCGGCCTGCTGGTCGGCAATCCGCAACAGACCGTGCAGCGTATTCTGCTGGCGCTTGACCCTTCCTGTTCCCTGATGGATTTGGCCTGTTCCGGGCGGTACGATCTTGTCATCACCCACCACCCTATCATTTTCAGGCCGTTGAGATCGCTGCGCACCGACACCCCCAACGGTAGATTCATAGCTCGTGCTACCGGTGCAGGCATCAGTGTCATTGCCTGTCACACCAATTTTGATGCGATCGAAGGAGGCGTCAGTGATATTCTTGCCACTGCCCTCGGTCTTACCGGAACCCAGCCGCTGATCCAGACAAGGAAAGGCTGCGATCCCACCTGCGGACTTGGTCGTATCGGCATGTATCCGTTGGCAGTGTCAGCGGAGACCTTTCTTGCCAGCCTGCAACAGGCTTGCGCGCCGCCGTGGATACTTGAGGCTGGACAGCGGCCGCAGCAGGTTGCAACGGTCGCTGTCTGTGGCGGCTCATGTTCCGATTTAGCCGAAACCGCTCTGTGTCAGGGCGCGGATGTTTTCGTCACCGCCGAAGTGAAACATTCCGTGGCTCGTTGGGCCGAGGATGCCGGTTTATGGATCCTTGACGCTGGTCACTTCGCCACTGAAAATCCGGCAATGTCCATTTTTAAAAATCGGCTGCAGCAGCAGGCTCTTGATCTTGGCTGGGATATAACAGTCGACACAGCAAGTCAGCAATCACCCTTACGGCTGGTATGGACAGGATTTCCAGGCATCATCCCCACGAAATATATTACAACAGGGCGGTTGTGGTTGCCGTTCCCCGTTACTTCTTGCTTTTTTAAACACTAGACACACCGATTGAGGAGCTCATCATTGAAAGAGGAAATACTCAAACTCATCAAGTTGCAGGAAATCGACAGTGAAATTGCTGGATTCGACAACGTCATCGCCAAACAACAGGCCATCATCGCCGCTCGTGAAAGTGCGATCGTGGAAAAACAGGAGGCGATAACCGTTTTCCGTGGCAAGATTGAACTGCTCAATCAAAAACAGCGGGAAACCAAGGTCGAGCACGACGATGCCGGTATTCGAGTGAAAGATCGGCAAAACAAGATGATGCAGGTGCAGACCAGCAGGGAACACCAGGCCTTGCTGAAGGAAATCGAGGAAAATAAAAGACTGCTGAAGGAGACGGAAGATCGAATTCTGCAGTTCCTCGAACAGATCGAACAGCTGGAACAAGAGGTCGCTACCTTGGAAAACCTCTGTTCGGGCGAGCAGCAACTGCTGACGGAAGCAATCGAAACTGTCGAAAAAGAGATAAAACGCATTGAGGTCGCCAAAAAATCTGTCGTCAATCAGCGCGAGAAAGAGGCCTTGGTGATTCAGGCTTCCTATCTCAAGCGCTACACTATGTTGTTGGATAAGCGTGACGGGGTTGCGGTGGTAGCGATCAACGACAACGTCTGCCAGGGTTGTTACATGGGGCTTCCGCCGCAACAGGTCATTGAGGTGCGCAAGGCCGATAAAATTAATTTCTGTCCGACCTGCCAGCGCATGCTCTATTTCAAGGAACCAGAGGACCTCGCGGTTGGCAAATAACCTGCTGACCAGAGCGCAGGTCCTGCAGACCCTGGCCGAACAACTCGACGACGCATTGTTCACCCGGTTGTTCCCCAGCCACAGTGCCCATGAAATACGGCAGATGCTAACTGAGAAGCAAGGCGCAGGGGGGGCTGTTGCCGGTTCTACCCGCCTTTCCTCAGAGCCAGCCAAAGCAATCACCACTCCTGCTACGGGGCGTTGCAAACTCTTCACCGATGGCGCTTCCCGGGGAAACCCGGGGCAAGCTGGGGCCGGCGCTGTCCTGTATGATGGTGACAGCCTGGAGTTAGCCGCCAAATCTGTCTATCTTGGTACCTGTACCAACAATGTGGCAGAATACAAGGCTCTGCTTATCGGTTTGCAGGAGGCCCTGCGGCTTGGTTGTACCGAATTAACGATCGCCCTTGACTCGGAATTGATTGTCCGCCAGCTCCAGGGCCGGTACAAAGTGAAAAACGAAACATTACTGTTACTGTTCAACGAGGTGCGCGAGCATCTTGACCGGCTTGGCAAATGGTCCATCGTTCATATCCCGAGGGCGCAGAACGCTCGCGCCGATCAACTGGCCAACAGGGGTATTGATCAAAAAGAGCATCAGGAGTATCTTTAAGCTGATAATGTTAGGAAGCTGAAAAGGGAAGGGGTGAATGCATGGTCGCTCCGGCTTTGCCGGAGAGGAAAGTCCGAACACCACAGGGCACGGTGGTTCGTAACACGAACGTTGGGCGACTGACGGAAAGTGCCACAGAAAACACACCGCCGATGGGGCGTGCAAGCGCCCACAGGTAAGGTTGAAATGGTGAGGTAAGAGCTCACCGCCTCCATGGTGACATGGAGGGCAGGGTAAACCCCACCGGGTGCAAGACCAAATAGGGAAGCGTTTGAGGGCGGCCCGTCCAAAGCTTCCGGGTAGGTTGCAAGAGATGCCGGGCGACCGGTGTCCCAGTTAAATGATCATGGTCCGCCTCCGGGCGGAAACAGAATTCGGCTTATAATTCACCCCTTTTTTCCCCAGACACGCGTGCCAGACAACACTCTTCATCTTCCTGCAGCCGGGGTTATTATTCCGGCCGGAGGGATAGGTTCCCGCCTCGGCCATCATCAGCCAAAACAGTTTCTGCCCTTGGCCGGGTTGCCTATTCTTGTTCGTACCTGCCGGGCCTTCCTTAAGATGGAAGTGATTCGCTGTGTGGTGGTGGCCGCACCTGCCGACTACTATCAAGCGACCATTGATCTGTTGCACCGGCATCTGAGCAAGCAGGATATCCAAAAACTCATCTTCACTATGGGCGGCATCACTCGTCAGGATTCTGTTTTTGCGGGTTTGAGCGCACTTCCCGCCGATATCTCCCTGGTCTTGGTGCACGATGCGGCTCGTCCCTTGATCGACCAGGCGACCATCGTTCGCTGCCTGCAGGGCGCTGCCCAGTATGGTGCGGTGATTGCGGCGGTTCCGGTCAAGGATACCCTCAAGCAGGCTATCGGTTCAAGGGTGATCGAAAAAACAGTCGACCGCACCGGACTCTGGCAGGCCCAGACCCCGCAGGCAGTCCAAAGGGAACTCCTCGAGCAGGCCTTTGCCGCCGCTGCCCGCCAAAAGTTTGTGGGGACTGACGAGGCCTCCCTCCTTGAAGCTGTTGGCATTCCGGTTCGGATGGTCGACGGCGCGGAACGCAACCTTAAAATTACCCATCCCGAAGATCTCCAGGTGGCAGCTGCCCTGCTGCAGAAGGAGCAGATCATGAAAATAGGTCACGGTTTTGATGCCCATCGCCTGGTTTCCGGCAGAAAACTTATTCTCGGCGGTGTTACCATCCCTTTTGAGTTGGGACTTGACGGCCACTCCGACGCGGATGTCGTGGCCCACGCCCTGACCGATGCCCTGCTCGGTGCGCTCGGTGCGGGCGATATCGGCCGCCATTTTCCCGATACCGATCCGCAATATAAGGGGATCGACAGTCTGTTGTTGCTGGAACAGGTGCAACAATTGGCGGAGTCGCGGCAGTATCTATTAGGTAACGCTGACATCACCATCGTCTGTCAGCGGCCCAAACTGGCGTTGTATCTCGCCGAGATGCAGGCCAACCTTGCCCGTTGCTGCAGAGTTTTCCCCGAGGCGATCAACATCAAGGCAACAACCACCGAAAAAATGGGGTACACGGGACGAGGCGAAGGAATTGCCGCTCACGCCGTGGTCCTTATGAGGTCTGATCATGGCAGTGAATAGAGAACGACTGGCCGCTAATTTTACGGAACTGTGCGAAATCGACAGCCCTTCCCGACAGGAAGGTCGGATATCGCAACGGTTGCAGCAATTGTTTCGCGAACTGGGTGCTGCAGAAATCATTGAAGACGATTCGAGCGGCCGCACCGGTTCGGAATGCGGCAACCTGATCATCCGATTTGACGGAGCACTCGACCAGGAACCGATCTTTTTCAGCTGTCACATGGATACGGTGCAACCAGCTCAGAATGTGCGGGTTCAGCGGGTCGGCGACCTCTTCACCAGCGCCGGCGATACCATTCTGGGCAGCGACGATAAGTCGGGGCTTGCCGCCTGTATCGAGGCCATGCGGCTGTTGCAGGAGCAAAAGCGGCCGCACCGGCCGGTGGAGTTTGTCATCACCACTTGTGAAGAAATCGGTCTGGTCGGTGCTAAGGCGCTCGACCCGAAGTCCATCCGGGCCAAGGAGGGCTACGCCCTTGATTCCAGCGGTTTTGCCAAGGTTGTTACTCATGCCCCGGCTGCTAATCGGCTGACTATCACCGTGAGTGGCGTTGCCGCTCACGCCGGACTGCATCCGGAATGGGGAGTGAACGCCCTGATCCTCGCCGGCCAAGCCTTGGCGAAGGTTCCCGGCGGCCGGATCGACGAGGAAACCACTGCCAACTTCGGCACCATCAGCGGCGGCACCGCCTCCAACATCGTTCCGGACAAGGTGGTAATTGAGGGGGAGGTTCGCAGTCATTCGGTGGAAAAACTGGAGTGCGTGACCGAAGAGATCAGGGAGATCTTCACCGCTACCGTTGCCGGCTGGACAGATCCCACTGGCGAGGCCACAGGGGTTCCCTCGGTGAGTGTCGAGGTCCGCCAGGATTTCCCGGTGATGCGGCTTGACAGGGACGACCGAGTTATCCGGCGGATTGCCAGTGCGGCCCGATCGATTGGTATGGAATTATCCTATGAAAAGGCGGGGGGCGGCAGTGACGCCAACATCTTCAATGGCCACGGCCTGGCGACCGCGATCATCGCCACCGGCATGACCCATGTCCATTCCACCAACGAGCAGGTGGAACTGCAGGACATGGTCGACCTGACTCGGCTGCTTATTGCCCTGCTGACCGAAGAATCCTGCTGAGGCCGCAACCGTTGACCAGTTGGCAGGCCGGTCAAGCGAGAAACACAAATCCGGGATCTGTTGCTTTGACCGAACCGATGATGCGGCACTCCGGCCCATATCCTTGCTGAGCGAGGGCCGCAAGCAGTTGTTCCGCAGCCGTCGGCTCCATGGCAAGCAGTAGGCCGCCCGAGGTCTGCGGGTCGTAGGCGATCATCTCCAGGGAAGCCATTTCCGGCAACGCAGACCGAACCCACGGGCTGTAGAACGTCCGGTTGCGATAGGCCCCCTCAGGGATAATGCCCATATCGGCAAAATCGTGGGCTCCCGGCAGGATGGGCAGCTTTGTCTGGTCAAGATGAATGGAAACCCGTGAGGCCTCAGCCATTTCGTGCAGGTGGCCGAGTAAGCCGAATCCGGTGATGTCGGTGCAGCCGTGGACGCTGGCCCGCAACGCGTCATCCTCGTTGAGGATTTCCATGGGCAGCCGGTTCAGAGTCGCCATCAACTCCACCAGTTCGCGTTCCGTCTCCAAGCTGACGAGTCCGCCTTTGATGGCCGTTGACAGGATGCCGGTTCCCAAGGGCTTGGTGAGCAGGACTACATCGCCCGCTCTGGCACCGCCATTGCGCAAGACCCGCTCCGGATGGACCAGGCCGGTAACCGAGAGGCCGTATTTTAACTCCGAATCTTCGATAGAATGGCCGCCGACCAGGAGCGCTCCAGCCTCTTTGATTTTTTCCAGCCCCCCTTCGACCACCCGACGGAACACTGACGGGTCCATGGTCTTGGCCGGGCAGGCCAGAATGTTCATGCACAGGAGCGGCTTGCCGCCCATGGCATAGACATCGGACAGCGCGTTGGCGGCGGCAATGCGACCGAAATCATAAGGGTCGTCGACGATGGGTGTGAAAAAGTCCAGGGTCTGGATGAGGGCGGTGGTCGGGTTGAGACGGTACACCCCGGCATCGTCGCAGGTCTCCGTGCCCACCAGCAGGTTAGGGTCACGAGGCAGGTCAAGATCGCACAGTATCCGGCCCAGGTCCCCTGGGCCCAGCTTGGCAGCTCAGCCTGCGGCTTTGACGGTTTGGGTCAGTTTGATGGGTGTGATTGTCATCTGTTCCTGTAATTTGGCTTGCTATTGATGATCCTGGGTACAATATTATGCCAGACTACCCGATATTTTGTTGAAAAAAAACGTGTAATCTGGTTGTAAATAATCTTCTTAAGATGGCTGGATCGACAAAATGTACAGGCACAAGGAATTGTTCTTTGTGCCTTTCGATTTTTGATGGGTCCTGACAAAAGTGTAGGCAGTGGATATGAAAGAGCAAGTATCTGTTTGTGAACTATCGGCAAAACCCCGGCATGAATGCGGCATCTGCGGAGTCTTCGGCCATCAGGACGCTGCCAAACTCGCCTATTTCGGTCTATACGCTTTGCAGCATCGCGGCCAGGAAAGCGCTGGCATTGTTGCCGGCGACGGCAAGAAGGTCGTCATCCATAAGGAAATGGGGCTCGTTGCCGATGTCTTCAGCGAACGTGTCTTGCAGCGTCTCCAGGGCCATCTGGCTGTCGGGCATGTCCGCTATTCCACCACCGGTGAATCGAATATCGTCAACACCCAGCCCTTCATGGTGCACCACAAAGGGCTGTCGTTGAGCGTTGCCCATAACGGCAACCTGGTCAACTCTATTGCCCTCAGGCGGCATCTGGAACAAATGGGCTCTATTTTCCAGACCACCATGGACAGCGAGATCGTTATCCATCTCATGGCGCGGCATCTCGACCGGGGGTTGCAGGAGGCCATCAAAACGACCTTTTCCTGTATTCAGGGGGCCTATTCTCTGCTGCTCATGACCCAGGACACCATGATCGCCGTTCGCGACCCCAATGGCTTTCGGCCGCTCTGTCTCGGTATCCTGGACAACGGCGGCTATGTGGTCGCATCGGAGACCTGCGCCTTGGATTTGATTGAGGCTGAATATCTGCGGGATATCGAACCGGGTGAGGTCGTGATCATCAACGAGCAGGGGTTGACTTCTCTTTTCCCCTGGGCCCCGGTGCAAAAAAGTTTTTGTATTTTCGAGCATGTCTATTTCGCCCGGCCCGACAGCGATGTCTTTGGATTCAATGTCTATGCCGCCAGAAAACGGATGGGTGAAATTTTGGCCAGGGAGGCGAAGATCGAAGCGGATTTCGTCATGCCCTTTCCGGATTCAGGCAATTATGCCGCCATCGGCTATTCAAACGCCTCCGGCATCCCTCTGGAAATGGGGATGATCCGCAACCATTATGTCGGCCGCACCTTTATCCAGCCGACCCAGTCGATGCGTGATTTTTCCGTCAGGGTCAAGCTCAATCCGGTGCGCGCACTGTTGAAGGGCAAACGAGTTATCATTGTTGAAGATTCCATCATCCGTGGGACCACCGGACGCAGCCGGGTGCAGTCGTTGCGCCAGGCAGGGGCGGCGGAGATCCACATGGTGGTCAGCTGTCCACCCACCCGGCATGCCTGCTACTACGGAATCGACTTCCCCTCCAGTAGCCAGCTGATCGCCGCCGACAATACCGTGGAGGGTATCCGCGACTACCTCGGCCTTGATTCCCTGACCTATCTCAGTGTCGAGGGGATGGTGGAGGCCACGGGCTTAAGCCGCGATCATTTTTGCCTGGCCTGTTACAATGGGGAATACCCGATCGAGCCGGATAAGAATTTCACCAAGGACGCCTTTACCGGTTGCGGTTGCTGAAGATTATGCGCTGCATAATAGCCTTGTGGTCAGCGGCAACTTTTCCGGTCAGTACCGGAGGCCGTTGGTATCCCCCCATTCTATGCTGATCAGCAAATGAGTACCATCTTCATTGATAGTTACCGCTGCAGCGGTTGTGCAACCTGCACGACGATGTGTCCCGATGTTTTTGTGCTCAACCCGCTCACCGAAAAGGCCGAACTGATCTCGCCTGATCAGGAGGTCACCGAGTTTGTCCGCCAAGCCGCCGCCTTTTGCCCGGAAAAATGCATTCTCATTGTGGAAGATGCGAAGGCGGAAGAGTAACAATAGGATCAAAGGGCAACAAGCGTCTGGCTGTCATGGTTCGGGGAACCAGAGATGCTCCTTCGACCATTCGTGCACCAGAAAGAGCCAGGAGTGAAGTGGTGCGGGATGAAGATGCCTGGGGAGCCGTTATTTGATAGGGACTCCGACGTGATGGTGCGCTGATGCGCCTTTTGATTCTTCTTTGGGTCGCCTGGTGTTGTCTGCACAGTCTGTTGATAACCGCAACGGTCAGGCGCTGGGTTGCAGCGAGGGGTGGCGCGTGGCTCGCCTTCTTTCGGCTTGGCTATGTTTTTTGTTCCCTCGCAACCCTGTTGCCCCTGCTTTACTACACCCACACCTTGCCGCAGCACCAAGTGTTTACTCCTGCAAGCTGGCTCCTGGTCCTGCAGGGCCTGTTGTTTCTCTATGCCCTGATCCTGTTTATCGGCGGCTTGCGGGTTTATGATCTCCGCGTATTTATCGGCGTGCAACAGTGGCGGGATTATCAGGCCGACCGAACATCCCCACCCCCGACTTTTATGCAGACCGGGATTTTGCGTTACGTCCGCCACCCCTGGTACGGTGGTGGTCTGGCCCTGCTCTGGTCCCTGCCGAACTTCACTGATGTCGCCTTGGTGCCCCGGACCATCCTTTCTTGTTATCTTATTGTCGGAACCTTGCTGGAAGAGCGCAAACTGAAAAGCGTCCTGGGCCAGTCGTATCAGGACTACTGCCGTCAGGTTCCCATGCTCCTGCCTTGGAAGCTCTGGCGTTAGCGCCGGGGCGCATTTCCCCTGCACCATCTCGCATTCGTCCCCCCCCCCTCTTTTATGACACGAAACGCCTCTCTATCCCGGTACAGTAAGGAGGGGTAAATTGCCGCCCATCGTATTGCCATGGCATTGTCCTGGCCTTCGGCAGGTGCAGAAGTATGGTTGCCTATGCAATGCGTAAAGAATTTTTACGGCCCATGGGTTTGATTTTGTGGAAATCTATAAGCATTCTGTATAAATTTATACAGAATGCTTAATCAGGAAATAAATCAGAGGTTACTAACATGTCTGAACTAAAGGAAAAGTGGCAAGGAAGGTTGGCACTTTCAACGGCTATCATGGCGGTTTTAGCCGCCTTGACCACGCTCTACATGGGAAAGTATTCTTCTCGTGCTATCATGGGGCAGGGCCAGGAAAGCGATCAGTGGGCATTCTACCAAGCCAAAAGCATTAAGGGGAGTACGTACGAAATAAACAAGAAAACATTGGAACTGCAATTTCTCACCCAAAAAGGGTTGTCGCCTGAGGCGGCGGCTGAATACCAAAAAACGGTGAGCAAATATGGCGACGAGGTTAAGCGGTATGACGGTGAGAAAAAGGAAATAAAAGAAAAGGCTGAAAGCATCGCCAAAGGCAAGGCGACGGCACAGGAAATGAGTGGAAATTTTGCTTATGCCTTGATATTCTTACAGATTGCTTTGATGTTGGCTTCGATTTCCAGCCTGACGAAAAGGAGATATCTCTGGTATATAGCACTGACCTGTAATCTGGGGTGGCTTTTTTTCTTTGTCGATGCCTGGATGCTGTTCTACTGACACCCGTTGTAACAATACACTCTTTGCTCTTGCAGATAGTATGCAACACAGCATGCGGGGGTGAAATCGATTGTTTTGGTTGTTTTCACTCAACAATCAAACATGCACCCCCGGCATTTACAGGTTAGCGTTCAGGTTGAGTGGTCTTTTTCAGTTTCCTCGTCCTGTTCAAGCACCAACTGACAAGTTGCCCCCTTCTCTCACAAAATTTACGCTGTAAATTTTTTGCAACTTGATGCTACAAGCCCGCCCGCATCGCGATCTCTTGCGATGCGGGCGGTATCATTTACTGCTTGCACTTCGGGTCGGTAGGATGTTGTTGGCAGAACTGACGTAGCGCTTGTTGTTGCTGAGCAGCCTGTTGCTGCTGGGCCTGTTGAGCCTGTTGTTGCTGCATCTGCTGCTGCCTGCGAGCGGCTTCCTGCTGTTGTTGCTGCATCTGCTGCTGCCTACGAGCGGCTTCCTGCTGTTGCTGTTGTTGCTGCATCTGCTGCTGCTTGCGAGCGGCTTCCTGCTGTTGTTGCTGCATCTGCTGCTGCTTGCGAGCGGCTTCCTGCTGTTGCTGTTGTTGCTGCATCTGCTGCTGCTTGCGAGCGGCTTCCTGTTGTTGCTGTTGTTGCTGCATCTGCTGCTGCTTGCGAGCGGCTTCCTGCTGTTGCTGTTGTTGCTGCATCTGCTGCTGCTTATGAGCAGTTTCCTGCTGTTGCTGTTGTTGTTGCACCTGCTGTTGCTTGCGAGCGGCTTCCTGCTGTTGCTGTTGTTGCTGCATCTGCTGTTGCTTAAGCTGCTGCGGAGGTGGTTGCTGTTTGTCTAGCACTTGAGGGCTGGTCGTCTGTTGCCCTGCACCTTGATTCGCGGTGTCTCTGGGCAGTTTGTTGCGTCTGGAACTGTCTTGGCCGGTAGCTCCTGCCGGTTGGTTGAGTTGTCCCTGCCCTTGAGGAACAAGCTGTTGTTTGTTATCCGGACCAGGAGGTGTGGTGGTCGTTGCCTGTCCCTGGACACCCCTGTCTCGGGGTGATCTGATGTTTTTGGGACCGTCTTGGCCAACGGTTCCTGCCGGTTGGTTGAGCTGTCCCTGCCCTTGAGGAACGAGCTGCTGTTTATTATCCGGACCAGGAGGTGTGGTGGTGGTCGCCTGTCCCTGAACACCCCTGTCTCTAGGTGATCTGATAGTTTTTGGACCGACCTGACCGGTGGTTCCTGCCGGTTGATTGAGCTGTCCCTGTCCTTGAGGAACGAATTGTTGTTTGTTATCCGGACCAAGAGGAGCGGTCGTTGTTGGCTGCCCCTGAATTCCTTTGTCTCTGGGTGATGTGATGGTTTTGGGGCCGACCTGGCCGGCGGTTCCTGCCGGTTGGTTGAGCTGCCCCGGATCTTGAGGACCACGGCGCTGTCTGTCGGCGCCTGTACGGCTGGTTGTGGGTACCGGTCGCTCGCGATCTTTGGGTTTAATTTCTTTGGGAGTGAAAGACACGGCACTGACAGGGGCTGAAACCTTGTTAGCATCCACCACTTTATTGGTAAGCTTCGGTGGGCGCATGTCGGTCTTTTGTACCGGTTGAGTCCCCGCACTGATTTTGGTCAAATCTTGCTGCATACCTCGCCTGCCAGTGCTGCCTATGTTGCCTACTGGGCCGACGCTGGCTGTACCGGCGAGGCTGCTCCCCGTACGGTTGCTTTCCCGGGTCAGCCTTTGATTGGTGTTGATGCGGTCGATAACCGAGGAGTGCGGTTTGCGGGTGACTTCTGCATTGTTATACGAATAGCGGTTTCTGTTAGAGCTAAAGTTGCTGATGACGGAATTATTGATAGCCCTTGACGGCCTGTAGCTATCAACAAGGGTTCTCCTGTTGATATGGTGTTCCATGTATGGTGTATAACGGGTCCCGCTATAGAAGTGGTCACGGGGAATGATAACCGCTTCATCGAGATAGCGGTACTGACCGATGTCAACGACTACGACATCAGGACTGTCGACCAGGACAGTGTGATGGCCCCAACGCCTGTGACCATAATAGACCTCAGTCGGGGCCAGCGGCACCCAGCCGACGGAATCACCGCTGTGGATCCAGCCAACCCGGCCCGGATACCAACCAAAGCTGATATTGACGGCAGGGGCGGCTTCGGTCACAACGACGGTGGGAGGAGCCCAATACCAGCCGCGTGCTGATTCAATATAGATCCATGAACCGTAATGGTGGGTAACGTAACCGAAAGGCTCATCCGGAACCCAGCAATTGTCGCCATTGTACACGGTCCAGCGACCGGCCGTGAAAGGCTTCCAGTCTGGATCAACACGGGTAGGACGCCACATTTCCTGCTCTGCACCATTATAACTGACACGCTCCCATCGCCCGTTTTCTTCCAGCGCATAGGATTCGTCGCGAATAGGCTCGGGCAGATAGCTTGCCGAAGCGGTACTGAGTTCCAAGCGTTTGTCCCACACGTTGTCACGCTGGGCATTCCAATCATCCCATTTCGCATCGACCGTGCCATTGCCGAGAGCAACTTCGTTTCTATCGGCAATAATCGAGGAAGAGCCTTCCTTCACTTCGTATTTGGTGTTGGTTGCATTATGGACAAAATCGATATCGCCGCGAACTGCGATGACTTCCATTGATTCATCACCGACATACAGATCAAAGACTGCCTCGCCCGGTGCTACCACATAACCGAAGGGCGTCGTGACCTTAACGGAGGTATCATTACTCTTGTTGTAAAGGCGTGCTGATCCGGAGGCCACATCCACAGTGGTCGCGTCCGGACTCAAGGCAATGAGCTGCAGCTGTGTGCTTTCACCGACGCGGATCCATGTGCTGTTGGGCATGATGAACTCGGCTTTGGCGTCGTTGTCGGTATAGAGGGCGTCTTCCTGGCCAAAGGGAGCATCTTTAACCGTGATGACCCAGTCCTTTTCTTCTTCAACGTATCGGAGTAGCTTTCCTTCGGTGTAGGAGATACGTCCCACCAGAATCCCCTCATCGTTTTCAGCTGCCTCCGTCAGGGCGCTGGTGGACAAGGCCCCGAGAAGAATGAGCAGCGCAAAGCTCAAGTATTTCATAGCATCCCTCATAGTTGTTTCCTTAGTTGACGGCGGTGATTCGACCTCAACACACAATGTATCATGTATTTTGGTCAGTTTTAAATCATAAATTATAAAAATTTAGGATCTTCGCAATTCTTGTTGGGCGAGCGTAGGGCACTTTTGGATATTTCGTAGGCTTTCTGAACAACGAAACCACGAGACAGCTTGAATTTTTTGATGTTAATTATTATCCAACTTCTATCGTGCTTGTCGAATTTAATAAAGAGAATAACGATGAATTTTTCAACAGTTCTGATGCTGACAATAGCGGTGTTCGCCTCTGTAATCTTTCCTGCACAGATCCACGCCCTCGCTCCCGATCAGGTCTTCGACAAGGTCAAAGATTCAATTGTTGTGGTGAAATCGATGGACTCTAAGGGCAAGATAAAAGAGCAGGGCAGCGGTGTGCTGCTTGCTTCCGGTCGGGTCGCCACGAACTGTCACGTTATTGAAGGCGGCACCTCCTATAAGGTGATCCAGGGCATGCAGGTAAGCTCTGCTACTCTCTATGCAGGAGATAGGGAAAAAGATATCTGTCTCCTTGATGCCAAAAAATTTAATGGGAAACCGGTGCAGATTGGCACGACCAAGAGTCTTAAAGTCGGGGCAAAGGTGTACGCTGTCGGCGCTCCCCGTGGCTTGGAACTTTCCCTGTCCGATGGCATTATCTCGCAACTTCGAGGCGGATTGCCGCCAATGATCCAAACGACAGCGGCCATCTCGCCCGGTTCGAGCGGCGGCGGTCTGTTCGATGATGAAGGTCGGTTGATCGGCTTGACCTCCTTGTACATGAAAGGCGGGCAAAACCTGAACTTTGCCATGCCTGTGGAATGGATAAGCAAGGTTAAGCCTGGCCCCGGCAATGGAGTGTCTGAACCGAACCAGACTGGTTGGCTGCAGCCCGCTCTTGCTTACGAAAAATCTGAGAACTGGAAAGAGTCGTTGGACTGGTGCGAGAAGTGGGTAAAAAGCGAGCCGAAGAATGCTCTAGCATGGTTGAGGCTAGGAAGTGCGTACCTGGGGCTCGGGCGTTATAACGATACCGTTAATGCCCTGCAGCAAGCTCAGAGCCTCAATCCTAACGTAGCCGAAACATGGAATAAACTCGGAGCGGCTTACGTAAAATTGAACCGTTATAACTATGCGGTTGATGCGTATCGCAATGCGTTGAAGATAGACACTCAGAGTGCCGAAACCTGGGGTAAGCTCGGCGCTGTTTACGTTCGATTAAACCGTTATGATGCGGCTGAGGATGCCTGCCGACAGGGTCTGCGCATCGATCCTAAAAGAGTGAGCATTTGGGCTCTTCTTGGGAATTCCTACACCAGGCTTACGCGTTACCAGGATGCGGTCGATGCTTATCGTCAAGCTCTACGCATCGACCCTGCTTTTGTTAATGCCTGGGCTGGCCTCGTTGTCACCTACCATGAGTCTGGCAACCAGGCCGCCGCCCTCGACACTGTCGAGGAGTTGCGACGCCTGGATCCAAAATGGGCAGATGAACTGTACAGCATGATAGTGCCTCGCTGACGCAAATGAAGAGCCAGTGAGGCACACCAGAAGGGGCTGAGGTCAGGCTCAATGGCGGACACCAAGTCAGGCCTGCACCAAATCTTATTTTATAAATACACGGTCAAGTGGCTCGACCAGCAACAACTCGCAGGGTACTTGGTGCATTGCTTACCAGGGACGACCCCCAAGCTGATGATCCATGCAGCGTTGGAAGCGATGGCTCCCAGGACGAAAATTACGAGCACAGTGCCTGTAGGCATGGTTGTAGCGCCCGCGGTTATGATAGCCATAGCCAGGTTCTGCCGAGGCGGTCGAGAAGGACCCCATGCCAATTATCATGCTGACGGCAAGACCAACAAGACCAACTGCTCCGAAAAGACGTTTCATGCGCGGATCCTTTTATAAAGGTTTTTGGTTGACGACATTTGTCATGTTACACCGGCATCATTGAGACGCAGGCACTCCTGCGATCATTCATTACTGATATTAGACCCTTTCCCCAGGGTCTAAATCAAGGACTTTTTTCATGGCCTCCAGTTGAAAAATCCGGAAATCGTGAGTCGTAAAAAGAAAAACGAATAGTTCCTTGCAGCGCAACAAAAAAGGCATAGTCATCACATGACTATGCCTTTTTTGTTGCCGCTCCCCGCATCCTGAACAGCGGGTGCAGCCGACCAGCTCTACTGCAACGATAATCGATTCACCCCCGAACCACGTTCGCCACCTCGCGGGCAATGGCCAGCTCTTCATTGGTGGGAATAACGAAAATCGACACGGTGCTCTCTTCGCGACTGATACAGCGGGCCTCTTGGGAGCGCTGGTCGTTCTTCTCCCGATCAAGGCGGATGCCGAACGCCTCCAAACCCTTGAGGGATTCGGCCCGGACGATGGGATCGTTCTCGCCAATGCCCGCGGTGAACACAATGCCGTCCACCCGGCCCAGCACGGCCATGAAGGCGCCGATGTATTTGCGGTTGCGGTAGGTCTGTACCGAGAGCGCCAAGGCCGCCCGCGCGTCGCCCGCCGCCACTGCCCGGTGGATATCGCGCATATCGTTCATGCCGCAGAGCCCTTTCAGTCCCGACTCCTTGTTGAGCAGTCCATCGATGGCTTCCAGATCCATGCCTTTGTTTCGTTGCAAAAAAAGGTGCAGCGCGGGGTCGACATCACCGGATCGCGTTCCCATCACCAATCCTTCCAATGGCGTCATGCCAAGCGAGGTGTCCACGCTAACCCCACCTTCAATAGCAGTCATGGAGCAGCCGTTGCCGAGGTGGACGGTGATGAGATTGCACACCGTCAGCGGCTTGTCCAGCAGGCGGGCGCACTCGCTGGCAACAAAGCGGTGCGAGGTGCCGTGAAACCCATAGCGCCGCACCCGATCCTGCTCATAAAGCGCATAGGGGATGGCGTACAGAAAAGCCCGGGGGGGCATGGTCTGGTGGAAAGCGGTGTCGAAAACTGCCACCTGGGGAACGGCGGGGAAGATCTGCATGGCCACCCGGATGCCGTCGAGGTTGGCTGGATTATGCAGCGGCGCCAAGGGAATATTGCGCTTGATCGCCTCAATCACCGCTGGTGTAATCCGGGTGGACTCCCGGAAATCCTCGCCGCCGTGCACCACCCGATGGCCAATAGCGCCGATCTCCGAAGTGTCGCCGATGATGCCCTGTTCCCGATCGGTGAGCAACGCAATGACTAACTTCATGCCGCAGTCATGATCCGGGATCGCCTGTTCCAGCACGGACTCCCGCTCGTTCTCCGTTCCTGGGAAAAAAGCATTCTTCAACCGACCGATTGCATCTCCGATCCGCTCCACCATTCCGGTCGCGAGCACGGTTTCCGTTGTCATCTCGATCACCTGATACTTGATCGAGGAACTTCCTGAATTAATAATAAAAAATTTCATAGTTTTTTGTGCCACCTTTCAAGCAGACGCTGCCTTGTTCTTGGCCACCTGGGCCTGAATGGCGGTCAGGGCGACGGTATCGACGATATCTTGGGCAGTGCAGCCTCGCGACAGGTCATTGACCGGTTTGTTTAAGCCCTGCAGCACCGGTCCCATAGCCACGGCGTGGGCGGCCCGCTGCACGGCCTTGTAGGTATTGTTGCCGGTGTTGAGATCCGGGAAGATGAACACGGTCGCATGTCCGGCCACCGCAGATCCAGGGGATTTGAAATCCGCCACCTCCTGGTCAAAGGCGGCATCATACTGCAAGGGACCTTCGAGCGGGAAATTAAGGCCGCGTTCCTTCATCAATTGTTTAGCGATGGCGGTCGCTTCGACCACCTTTTCGACATCTTGCCCCGTACCGGAAATGCCGGTCGAGTAGCTGAGCAGCGCTACTCGCGGTTCGATGCCGAAGATCTGGGCGGTCTCCGCCGAGCTCAGTGCGATCTCGGCCAGCTGCCGGGCATCGGGATTGGGCACCACGGCGCAATCGCCAAAGGCCAGGACCTTGGATTGAAAGCACATGATAAAGATCGAGCTGACTACCGAAACGCCGGGTTTGGTTTTGATAAATTCGAAGGCCGGCCTGATGGTCTGGGCCGTGGTGGTGACCGAACCGGAGACCATGCCGTCAGCCAGGCCCTTGTGCACCATCATGGTGCCGAAATAGGTTGGGTCAGACATGCGATCGCGGGCCACATCCATGACAATATTCTTGTGCTTGCGGATGTCGAAATAGGTAAGGACGAAATCATCGTAATAATCCGAGGTGGTCGGGTCGATAATCGTCGCCCCTTCGATATTGATGTTCAGTTTGGAAGCCTTGGCCCTGATCTCGTCGACCCGACCCAGCAGGGTGATCTCAGCAATGCCGCGGCGGAGGATAATATCGGTGGCATTGAGGATGCGCTCGCCCTGGCCTTCCGGCAGGACGATGTGCTGCTTTTGCCGGGAGGCCATCTCTACTAGGGAGTATTCGAACATCCGGGGGGTGATCTTGCTCGAACGCTGCGCGACCACTCGCTTGGTCAGTTCAGGAACATTGACATATTTGGAGAACCAGCCCAGCGCGGTGGCAATGCGTTTGGAGTCGGTCGCCTCGATACGGCCGTAGAGTTCATTGACACTATGCACGGTGTCAAAGGTGTGGGCTTCGACAAACAGAACCGGCACCGGAATGCCGGTCCAGCCCTGGATCAGGCGCTGCACACTGGGGCTGATTTCCAGGCCGCCGGTAATGAGAATGCCGGAGATATTGGGGTAGGCCGACGAGATCCGGCTAGCGAGGCTGGCGATGATGATATCGGACCGGTCGCCGGGGGTAATAATCAGGCTGCCCTCCTTGATGTAGTCAAGGAAGTTGCTGATCTGCATGGCGGCCACCAGGTAGTTGTCCACCAGGTTGAGCATGCTCGGTTTGCCGTACAGCACCTCCGCTCCCAGCCAGCGTTTGACATCATCAATGGTCGGATTGCCCAGAGCTTTGTTCTCAGGAATCACATAGAGGGGGAAGTCCCGGCTGAACTGCTCCATGCATTTGGCGCTGCCGGCGGTATCCCGCATAAAACTCTCCGGAGCCCGGTTGATGATGCAGCCAGCGATATCGACCCCGATGGTCTCCAGGGTATCGATAGTAATCGAGGTATGGGTGCAGATCTCGTCGGTCGATTTTTCGCGTCCGGAGGCTATAATCAGCACAGGGGCGCCGAGGTTGGTAGCGATATTGGCGTTGAGGTCGAATTCAAATCCAGGATCCTTGCCCCTGAAATCCGTGCCTTCGCAGAGGACGAAGTCGTATTTGGCTTCCAGCTGCTTGTATTTTTTGAGGATGTTCTCGTACAGAATCTCTTCCTGGCCGGTGGTGATCAGTTGACGTGCCTGGCTGAGGGTGTAGGCATGGGTGTCTTCATACGGAATTTCCAGCTTGAAATATTTGAGAATCAGATTGAGATCGTGATCGACCCGGCCAAAGACATGGTCATTGATGATGGGGCGGAAAAAGGCAATTCGGCTGATCTCCTTGAGGATCACCTGCATGACGCCGAGGATGATGGCTGACTTGCCGCTGCGTTCTTCTGCTGCTGTTATGTAGAGATTGTTCGACATGGAATAGAGACCTCGGGTGCCTGCATCAGGCAGGATTTTTTTGAAATGATAAACACGCCTCCATGCCGATCGCTGAGGGGAAAGGGATCACGCATGGGGCCACGCCGCGCCATGGAGGCATCGCACGCCGTGTTCTTTTTGAATTGTATAACTCTTTCAGGCTGCAAGCAAAACAAATCAGGGCGGCCCGAGCAACTGGGACCGATGTTCCGCATCGGTCCCAGAGCGCTCCATCGTATTTAATCGTCCAACTGGTCCGCGATCAGTTCTGCAGTGTGCCGCACCCGAATGGCGGCCCCGTCCTGATCCATGCCGCCCCTGATCTGCATGACGCAACCCGGACAGTCCATGGCCACCAGCGGTGCGCCGGTATCCTTGATGTTTTTGAGTTTGCGCTGCAGGATCGGGGCTGAGATCTCCGGCAGTTTGAGCGAATAGGAACCGCCCATGCCGCAGCAGGTATCGCACTCGAACATCTCCGTTAGCTCGTAACCGGCTTGTTGCAGCAACTGCCGCGGTTGCTGATCAGCATGCAGCGTCCGCTTGAGGTGGCAGGAATCGTGATAGGTGATCTTGCCCAACTGCTGCCCCTCTTTGAGCGACAACCGTCCCTCGTCAACCAGGCGTTTCACCAGGGTGGAAAAATCCATGGTCTTGGCCGCCAGTTCCCGGGCCTGGGGCAGCCTTTCGCTTTGCCCCAGGGACTCAAAGGTGGTGATGAATTCGTGATTCAGGGCCACTGTACAGGTCGGACAGGCCGAGACCACGTAGTCGGCTGCATCGGCCAGCAGGGCGGTGATATTATCCGCCGCGTTTTGTGCCGCCACCTCGTAGGCTCCGTTGTAGCGGGCCGGAGCGCCGCAGCAGGTTTGGCCTTCCGGGAATTTCACTGCAATCCCCGCCTTGTTGAGAACCTTCACCAGGGCTTCCCCCATTTCCGGGTAGGCGAAATCAATCAGGCAGCCACCATAGAAGATCGCCGTTTCCTGCAGATTTTTCGGTTGTTCGATGGTTTTGAAGACATCGCGGAACGGTTTGGCCGCAATGGCCGGCAGGCTGCGACCGTCGGTGAGGTCGGCCAGGAACAAGGGCAGATGGCGGATAAACTTGCCTGTGGCAAAGGGCTTGCCCGCGATTGAGGCGGCGCGCAGGATACCGTGGAACAACCGGCGGTTGTTCACCACCGAATAGATGGATTTCTGCAGCAGGGGCACCCCCTGATCTTTGACCAGGCGCCGGCGGAGCTCCATGATCATGCCGGGGATGTCGATCTTGGCGGGACAGACATCCTTGCAGGCGCCACACTGGATGCACAGCCCCTGGATATCCTCGGAACTCTTCAACTCGTCATACCAGGCAGTGAGGATGGTGCCGATGCCGCCGGTATAGACCTTGCCGAAGACATGACCGCCGACCAGGCGGAAGATCGGGCAGACGTTGAGGCAGGAGGCGCAGCGGATGCACTGCATCGCCTCCTTGAACATGGGATCAGCCGCCATCTCGCTGCGGTGGTTGTCCATGAGAATGATGTGCAGATCCTTGATCGAGCCGTCGCTGTTAGGAACCTGGCCGGTGATGATGCTGACATAGCTGGTCAACAGTTGGGCGGTGGCACTCCGCGGCAGGGCCTTGAGGATCGGCGCGATATCCGCGAATTTCTCCACCAGTTTCTCGATTCCCACCAGAGCGATATGAATTTTCGGCAGAGAGGTGACCAGGCGGGCATTACCCTCGTTGGTGACCAGGACGATGGAGCCTGTTTCAGCCACGGCCATATTGCCGCCGGAAATACCCATGTCCGCCTTGAGAAACTTGGGCCGCAGTTCATTGCGCGCCACCTTGACCAAGCGAGGAATATCGGAGGAGAGGCGCTCGTTAATTTCCTTGGAAAAAAGTTCGGAGACCTCTTCCTTGGTCATGTGAATGGCAGGCATAACCATGTGAGAGGGCGTCTGCCCGGCCAACTGGATGATCCACTCGCCCAGATCGGTCTCGTTGACCTCAATGCCGGCCTTTTCGAGATAGGGATTGAGATGGATCTCCTCGGTAGCCATGGACTTGGATTTGACTACCGATTTCACCCCGTTATCCTGGGCAACTTTTAAAATATACTCCCGCACCTTGGCCGGGTCATTGGTGCGGAAGACTTTGGCGCCTCTTGCCTCGGCATTCTGCTGGAATTGATCGGAGAGCTGTTCAAGATGGGAAGCGGCGTAGGACTTGAGAGCGGCGATCTTGCCCCGCAGCTCCTCGAAATCGATGCCTTCGTAGGCCTTGGCCCGATTGATCTTGTAGGCCTCGGAAAACTTGCCGAGCGCGCCGGTGAGATTGGCATTGTGCAGGGCCTTATCAATGGACTGCTTGAATTGTTGTTCCATCAGTTGGTCCCTCCCAACTCGTCGAAAAATATGATGATGAGCCGCTCCGGCCCGTGGACGCCGATAGTGAGGACGCGTTCAATATCCGCAGTTCGGCTTGGCCCGGTGATCATGGCGAGATACCCGATGCCTTTGGGGTCAATCCCGGTCAAGCAGGCGGGCATGTCCGGCCGCATCGCGCTGGTCGCCACCAGGGCGATGTGGATAGTGGGCAGGGTCGATACCAGCCGCTTGTCGATGGCGGTGGCATCTTGCACCAGGGTGCCGGTGTCGGCCAGGGCCCAGTCCATCTGGCTAATGCCAAAGCGGGCTTCGGCGGCCCGTTCCCGGGTGACTTCAAAATGCAAACCCTCCAGGGCATCCAACGGCTGCCGGTCGATCCTGCTGAGGAAGGGGCAGGCGGCGAAAACGGCAGAGTGCTGCGCCCTATCGGCCAAACCCTCGCTCTGCAGAAATTCGACCAGGAATTCGAGCGCCTCCGCTTGTGCCGGAAAACGATGGACCTCGGCACTGACACCTTCGGCCCTGATTTTGAATTGATCGTACATTCCCCTTCCTCCTTTTTGATAATCAGTCAGACCCTTTACCGGCTCCTGCAGTCACCAGGAGCCGGACGGGCATCAACAACGCGGGCTTTTAAGTTGTAAAGCCAAATTACATTTAATAATATTTCATCTTATCATCGCTTGTCAACATGCTTTTTCCCAACATTAATAAAAAAATATTGACAAGTTTTTGCAAATATAATAACTGGTATTACCAATTGGTAAAAATTGCCAAGCAAGGAGCGCTCTTCCTGGATGCCCGCAAGCCACACCGACCGTGTGCTGTTGTTCCATAATTCCATCAAGAAAGGAGTCTAATTATGCCCTGGATTCAAACCTACACCCCCGCAGCAGGAAGTCTGGGTTGGTCGGCGCTCGTCGCCGCTATCCCGCTGATCGTCATTTTCATCTGTCTCGCTGTCTTGAAGATGAAGGCCCATAAGGCAGCACTTCTGGCCGTGGCCTCGGCAATAGGCATAGCTGTCACCATCTGGGGCATGCCGGCCAAGCTTGCCGGGCTCGCCTTTACCCAGGGCGCAGCTTTCGGCCTCTTTCCCGTTTTCTACATCGTGCTCACCACCCTCTTCCTCTACAACATCACGGTCAAAGGCGGCCAATTCGAGATTATCCGGGCTTCCCTGGCCGGCCTGACTGCTGACCGGCGTATTCAGGCCCTGCTGATTGCCTTTTGCTTCGGCGCCTTTATCGAGGGGGCTGCCGGTTTCGGTACGCCGGTGGCCATCGCCGGTGCCACCCTGGTCGGCCTGGGTTTCCGCCCGCTTTACGCTGCCGGCGTCTGTCTGGTGGCCAACACTGCTCCCGTTGCCTTCGGTGCCATTGGTATTCCGATCGTGGCCCTGTCCGCAGTCATGGGCTATGATGACGGGGGCATGATGAAGCTCTCCCGGATGGTCGGCCACCAATTGCCTTTCATTTCGGTCATTATTCCCTTCTATGTCATTATGATGATGGTCGGGTTTAAGAAGACCATGGAGGTCCTGCCCGCTATCCTGGTCTGCGGCATCACCTTTGCTCTGTCGCAGTATGTCACCGCCAGCTTTGTCGGCCCCTACCTGCCGGATATCACCGCCTCCCTGGCCGCTATGGCTGCCTTGGTCCTGCTGTTGCGCGTCTGGCAGCCCAAGGAAAATTATGTGTTCGACCATGAGGTTGCTGCCACCAAGGAAGAGCATAACTATACCGGCGGCCAGATCTTTCGCGCCTGGGCACCTTATCTTTTCCTCACCCTGATGGTGCTGCTCTGGGGCATCCCGTCGATTAAAGCCACCCTCGACGCGAGCAAGGTCATCATTCCCATTACCGGGCTCGACAACATGATCGTTAAAAAAGTGTCCACTCCGGATGTAGGATTGCAAAAGATTTCCGCAGTCAACGGCGAGATTGATAACCTGTTCACTTCTTTGCCGAAAGCCGACGAAAAACTCGCTAAAACTGTTGCACTGCTGGGCGAACTCAAGACCCAGGAGGCCAATATGGCACTGGTTGAGCAGCGTCTTGTCGGCAAGGGGGCTACTCTGCCGGAGGAGCGGTTTGCCGCCTTCCAGCCAATTTTCAAGAAAAGCACTGAACTGCAGGAACTGACCAAGGGCCTGGTCAAAGAGAAAGTAGTGGACAAAGATCAGTTCAAAGGCATCACCAAAGCTCTGGGCGACCAACTGCCCATCAAGATTGCCGCCAAGTACAACTTTAATTTCATGTCCGCCGCCGGTACCGCCATCCTCATTGCCAGCCTCCTCTCGGCCCTGATCTGCGGCGTCGGTTTCGGTGATGTTGTCAAGATAGCCGGCAAGACCCTCTTTGACATGCGCTTTCCCGCGCTCACTATCGCTTCGGTGCTCGGTCTGGCCTACATCATGAATGCCTCGGGCATGACGAACTGCCTCGGTCTGGCCTTTACCAAAACCGGCCATTGGTTTCCGTTCCTCGCCCCGATTCTCGGTTGGCTCGGTGTTTTCCTGACCGGATCGGATACCTCAAGCAACGTCCTCTTCGGTGGGCTGCAAAAAGCTACGGCGGAGCAGTTGGGACTCAATCCAATTCTGACCGGCGCGGCCAACACCAGCGGCGGTGTTATGGGCAAGATGATCTCTCCCCAGTCGCTGGCAGTGGCCACCGCCGCCTGCGGCATGGTCGGGGAAGAGGGCAGCCTGTTCCGCTTCACCCTGAAGCACTCGCTGTTCCTGACCTTTCTGGTCTGCGTTATCGTTTATCTTCAGGCCTACTACCTGCAGTGGATGATTCCATAATCAAAGCATCGGTCTCTTTTCTTGCTGCGCTATCCGGGTACGTCCCCCTCCCGGGTAGCGCAGTTTGAAAAAGCCGTGCATTGCCCTGGGTGGCTAGATGTCCACGCCACCCAGGGTATCCTGCTCTTGTGCATCCACAAAATTTCGCCCCCTTCGTCACCGCGCTCTGAAAACCAAACCAGTCGGAAATTGTGTCCGGCTTGCATCCTTTGCTCCTTGCCGCAACCTATCCCTTTGGCAATCAGTTGCATTTCGATGGGTTATGGGGTAGGAAAAGGGGCGTAATGTCGATAACTTTAACTTGCACAATCGCCCCATGAGATTCAAACCAATCAAACCCAAAAAAGTTTCCAGTCAGATCGCCGACCAGATCCGCGAATCGATCCTTGCCGGTGATTTTACGCCGGGCGACAAACTGCCGCCTGAGCGTGAATTAGCCGAGATGTTCAGCGTATCGCGGCCTTCGGTGCGCGAAGCCCTGAACATTCTGTCCTCTTCCGGACTGGTCATGTCGTACCAGGGTGGCGGCACGGTTGTGCTTTCGTTGGTGGACACCGGTCATGGCAACTCGCTGAGCGAGTTGATCCGCACCCAGCAGGAACGAGCCCTGGAAGTGATTGAAGTGCGCAAATGCATGGAGTCCTGGACGGCCTTTTACGCGGCGCAACGGGCCCTGCCCGAGGATCTCCGCCGCATGGACGAAATTTTGGTGGGCATGGAGCAAAATTTGGCGGGTCAACAACCCTCGGAGGACTTGGATGCCAACCTCCACATCGTCATCGCCCGCGCCACCCATAACATCGTCTGGCTGCATCTGATGCAGTCCATTTTTGATGCCATGAAAGAATTTCAACGGGGCGTCTGGCGAGCAGTCTATCTGACCGGTGAGGATCATCATCTGCTTTTTAAGCATCATGCCGCTATTGTTGCGGCGATTCGCAGTAAGGATGCCGAGGCTGCGCGTGGGGCGATGATGAGCCACCTTACCTTTGCGGAAAAACGCAGCATCGCCTACGTCGCCCGCAATCCCTCCTGAGCACCGATCACAGTTTTACCCTTTTCGCCGGCACCAGATCCTCGCCACCCGCGCCACTTCATTCGCTTTCCATCGTCCTAAGGGGCTGCTTTTTCCGTGCCAACATTCCGTCAATAGTTGCTTTATTTGTGGTCCACGACCCTGTTCCCTCAGGCGCCCGACTCGTCTTTACCTCGGACTAGATACGGCCCAATCTGCCGCCCATCAGCACCTCCATTGCATTTTATTTGACATATCATTTTCCAGGTGATAATTGGTAAGACAACAATACCGCGATGCGCGATCTGGTTGTTGCGGTAGGCGTCCGTGAGGGGGAGATTACCCTGTAAAAAAATCGCACCAGGAGAGAATACTATGCTTGAGCAGGCCATCATCGAACAGCTCGTGGCTGTGGCAGGAAAAGACAATGTGTTGACCGGCAAGGTCGATTTGGTGGCCTACAGCTACGACGCCACCGCTGACCTGCCCCGGCAGGCACCCGATGTGGTTGTGCTGCCGACCAGCAGCGAGATGGTGCAACAGATCGTCAATCTGGCCCGCACCAACAAGATTGCCATCTACCCGCGCGGCGCCGGCACCAACCTGAGCGGCGGCACCGTACCCCTGAAGAAAGGGATCGTCCTCTCCTTTCAAAGAATGAATGCGATCCTTGAGGTCGATGCCGCCAATCTCACTGCCGTGGTGCAACCTGGTGTCGTGATCGCTGCCCTCAATGCAGCCGTTGCCCCGCATGGCCTGATTTATCCTCCCGATCCCGGTACGGTCGCCACTGCCACCATGGGCGGCTCAGCTGCGGAAAACTCAGGCGGTTTGCGCGGCCTCAAGTACGGGGTCACCAAGAACTACATTATGGGGCTGGAGGTGGTGCTGGCCAATGGCGAGAAGGTGCGCTTCGGTGGCAAGACCGTAAAAAATGTTACCGCTTACGACTTCTCTAATCTCTTTGTCGGTTCCGAAGGGACGCTGGGTATCATCACCGAGCTGACCGCCCGCCTGATCCCCGCCCCCAAGTACCGCCGCACCCTGATGGGCATTTTCAAGACGCTTGCCGATGCAGGTAACGCGGTCGCCGGCATCATCGCTGCCCAGGTTATTCCGGCCACGCTTGAGATCATGGATCGGATGACCACCCGTACGGTTGAGGATTTTGCGCACATCGGTCTGCCGACTGATGCCGAGGCGCTGCTGCTTATCGAGGTCGATGGCATGTCCGAGGATGTGGTGCGCGCCGAGGCTGAAGCGGTGGTGCAGGTGGTTACCGCCAACCATGGTGATTTGAAACTTGCTACGACCGACCAGGAACGCGACCAGCTGTGGACCGCCCGGCGCAATGCCCTGCCTGCTCTGGCTTCGCTCAACAACACCGTGGTGCTTGAGGATGCCACCGTGCCCCGGTCGCGCATCACCGATATGCTGATTGCCTGCGAGGCCATCGGCAAAAAATATAATCTGACCCTTGGCACCTTTGGCCATGCCGGTGACGGCAATCTTCACCCCACCATCCTCTGCGATAAACGCAATACGGAGGAGATCGAGCGGGTTCATAAGGCGGTCGATGAAATCTTTCAAGTCGCCTTGAGCTTCGGCGGCACCCTTTCCGGTGAACATGGTATCGGCATCGCCAAAATGAAATACCTGGGTGACGAACTCGGCATAAGCGGGCTGAACCTGATGCGCAGCATCAAGGAATCGCTTGATCCCGAATATGTCCTCAATCCGGGCAAAATGGTTCCCCTGCGCGAGGTCTGATCATGGCAACAACGAAGATATCCCTGTCGGGACGACCCGAAAAGACGTATCACGATGACCTTGAGATTGTTCGCGAGGAACTCGACAAATGCATGAAATGCGGTAACTGCATGGCCGTCTGCCCGGTGTATGGTGCCGAAAAGGTCGAGACTGCGGTCACCCGTTCGAAAATTGCGGTGGCTGAGGCTGTACTGGCGGGTGAGCTGGAGCTTGACGACCCGCAGGTCTACGAGATGCTGTTCAACTGTCTGGTTTGCAAATCCTGCATGACCAACTGTCCGACCAAGGTGAATTTCGATCGGATCATGCTGGCGCTGCGGGCGGCCCTGGTACGGAAGAACGGGCTGCCCTGGCTCAAGAAAATGATTTTCTCCACCCTCAAGCACCCGAAGCTGTTCGATGCCGGGCTGCGCATCGGTGCGGCCCTGCAATCCATCGCCTTCCGAGGCGACCAGAGCGGCAAAGCCATCTCGCCGCGTTCCCCCTTTGCCCTGGTGGGCGGCGATATCGGTTTTGACGGCGAGCGCCAGTTGCCGAGCCCGACCGTCACCCCTCTGCGAGAACGGGTTCCTGCGGTTGTCACCGTCAAACGGACGGCCGCCAAGATGAAGGTGGCTTTTTTCACAGGCGATTCACTCAACTATTTCTATCCCGATGCCGGCATGGATCTGATCGAGGTGCTGACGGCTAACGACATTGAAGTCCATATCCCCAAAGAACAGTCCTGCTGCGGTGTGCCGGTATTGGTACACGGCGATATCGACACGGTTCGCGCTCTGGCCCGCAACAACCTCGATACCTTTGATAAGACCGGCTGCGAGTATCTGATCACCGGCTGCGGCTCCTGCGGCGGGGCCTGGCAGCACGACTACACCGAGATCATGGCCGCGGACCCGGTCTACGGTCCCCGGGCCGAGTACTGGGCAAAACGGACCTATGATATCTCGACTTTTCTTACTCGGGTAATCGCACTCCGACCACCCCAGGGCCAGGTGGACAGGGTGGTGACCTATCACGACTCCTGCCATCTGAAGAAATCGATGCAGGTTTTTGTCGATCCCCGCGAGATTCTTAAGAGCATTCCCGGCCTCACCTTCAAGGAGATGTCGGCCCCCGACGCCTGCTGCGGCAGCGGCGGCTCCTATGTGCTGTCGCATTATGCCACCGCCTCGACCATCGGCCGGAAAAAGGCGGAAGACATCAAGCGGACCGGGGCGGACACGGTCTCGGTGGGCTGTCCCGCCTGCATGATGCAGCTCCTCGACACTATCCACCGCGATGGCGGTCAGCAGGAAATCGTCCACTATATATCCCTGCTGGCGGAATCCTATCGAAGGGAAGAGGCCTCGGGAGGCCTCACTTGATGAAGAAGCAGGCGTCCCTGGGAAAAACTGTAGCGCCTCCTGCAACCAAAGATCGGGTAGGGAGGTCTCTGGTTGATGACAAACCCTTAACCAGGATTTACGCTTGCAGAAGCGTCGCGGTGATCGTCATTTCACGCAAAACCGAGATTGAAAACGGGTAGCCACCTTGTATTAATAGTATTAAAAATGAAGAGATAAAGGAGCTTGTATGCAGATCGGGTTTATTGGTTTGGGTCATCTTGGCAAAGCTATCGCTGGCAGACTCATCGATTGCCAACACTCTCTGACGGTCTGGAACCGATCAGCGGAGAAAACAACAGGACTCGAAGCCACCGTCGCCGCATCGCCGGCAGAAGCGGCTCGTCAGGCGGAAATCGTCCATCTCTGTCTGTTCGACAGCGCGGCGGTGCGCAGCGTTTTCACCCAGGAGAACGGACTGTTGAGCCTCGATCTGCATGGTAAAATTATTATTGATCATACCACCAACCATTTTCGCGATGTGCTGGCCTTCCATGACCTCTGCGCCCAGGCAGGCGCGATCTACCTGGAAGCACCGGTACTCGGCAGTGTTGTGCCCGCGACTCAAGGGGCATTGACGGTGCTGGTGAGCGGTACGAAGGAGGGCTTTAAAAGAGCGGAACCCGTGTTGGCGCAAATAGGCAAGCATCTGTTCCATCTGGAAGCGCCGGGGCTGGCCACCAAAATGAAACTGATTAACAACCTCGCTCTGGGTAGCATCATGGCGACCTTGGCCGAAACCATCGCCTTTGGCGAAAAGGTGGGGATCGACAAGGCCACGGTTCTTGATATTCTCAATGTCGGCGGTGGCCAGTCTTTAGTGCTGACTGCCAAGAAAAACAAACTGCTGGGCGAGGATTTTTCGCCTCATTTCTCCAACAGCCTGATCTACAAGGATCTGCACTGTCTCCAGGACCTGGCCTATGAACAGCAACAACCCCTGTTCACAGGCGCTGTCACCAAGGAACTCTTTGCCCGTGCCATTGCGGAAGGTATGGAATCCCTCGATTTTTCATCAATCTACAAACTGTTTAAACGGCAGTGACATGGACAACGGATAAGTATTCGCTGCCGATCCCTTCGGTACGGTCCAGGTTGATGTGTTTCGGCGGCATTGTTTGAGAATGGAAGGGGTGTAGGGGAGTTGTTGAGAGTACAGAGGATGTTGGTGTTTTTTGCGGTCTGCTGGTGTAGTACTATGCGCCATGATCTGCCCAACCTCACTTTCTAACCGCTCACCGATGACGAAGCACCTATGATAAACAGCACCGAAAAGACGGCTGGTAAACAGATCCTGGTGGTGGGTGGCGGGGCTGCGGGATTGATGGCGGCCGGACAGGCGGCTTTGTGCGGGGCGCAGGTTGTGGTCCTTGAAAAAATGAAGCGTCCCGGCAGGAAACTGTGCATCACCGGCAAGGGGCGGTGCAACCTGACCAATGTTGCACCCTTGGCCGAATTTATCGGCCATTTTGGGCGGAGCGGCTCCTTTCTCCGTCAGGCCTTTCACCGCTTTTTCACCCCTGAACTCCTCGAATTCTTTGCAGAACGCAGGCTCGCCGTGGTCACCGAACGCGGGGGGCGTATCTTTCCCGCCTCCGGCAAGGCCCAGGATATCCTGGCTGTTTTTGAACAGTGGCTGCAGCAGGTGGGTGTGAGGATAAGCACCGGGATCACGGTCGATCGCCTTCTTATTGAGGAGGGCGTGCTCACCGGTGTCTCCTGTCAGAGCAAGACCATTGCCTGCGGCGCTGTTATTCTCGCCACCGGCGGGGCCTCCTACCCGGCCACCGGTTCCAGCGGCGACGGTTACCGGCTGGCTGAGCAGGCCGGGCATCGTCTCGTGCCCGTCCGCCCCGCCCTGGTGCCACTCGTCACTGCCGGTGATTGCGCCGGCAGAATGGACGGCTTGCAACTGCGCAACATCCTGGTGCGGTTATTCATCGACAACAAGAAAAAAGAAGAGGCCTTCGGCGAACTCGCCTTCATGGATTTTGGCCTGAGCGGCCCGGTGATCCTCACCCTCAGCGGTCGGGTCGTCGATGCCCTGCGAGCAGGGCAGGAGGTGACGCTCGATCTTGATCTCAAACCCGCCCTGGATGACAAGAAACTCGATGCCCGACTCCTGCGTGACTTCGAAAAACGGACCACTGAGACCCTGGCCAGCGTGCTCCGCGGGCTGTTGCCTGAGGAGATGGTTGCCGTGGCCCTGGAACAGACCGGGCTTGCTGCGGATCGTCTTGCCGGGGGCATCCGGGCGGACGAACGCAAACGACTGCGCCTCTGGCTGAAAAGTTTCCGTTTGCAGATCACCGGCTACCGGCCGCTCGCCGAGGCCATCGTCACTGCCGGCGGTGTCGATACCGCTGAGGTCAATCCTCGCACCATGGAGTCCCGGCTGGTGCAGGGCCTTTATTTCGCCGGCGAATTGCTGGATGTCCAGGCCGATACCGGCGGCTACAATCTCCAGGCCGCCTTTTCCACCGGCTGGCTGGCCGGTCGCTCCGCGGCGGCTCGGCTCACCCCTTCTACACAGGAGTAAGATGTTTCTCCCCACCACTCGGCAGGAAATGGAGGCACTCGGCTGGAAACAGCTCGACGTCATCTTGGTTACTGGCGACGCCTACATCGACTCGCCCTTTATCGGCGTAGCTGTTATCGGCAAACTGTTGCAGCATAATGGCTTCCGGGTCGGCATCATCGCCCAGCCCGACACGCGCTCGGACCTTGATATCACCCGGCTCGGCGAACCGAAGCTCTTCTGGGGTGTGAGCGGTGGCTGCATCGATTCCATGGTTGCTAATCGTACTGCCTCCGGCCGCAGACGGAAAACCGATGACTATACCCCCGGCGGTCTCAACAATCAAAGACCGGACCGGGCAGTGATCGCCTATGCCAACCTGATCCGGCAGTATTTCAAGCAGACCGTGCCCTTGGTCCTTGGCGGCATCGAAGCCAGTCTGCGCCGCATCGCCCACTATGATTTTTGGGACAACCGGGTACGGCGCTCGATCCTCTTTGACGCCAAGGCCGACTACCTGCTCTACGGGATGGCGGACAGGGCTGTCGTCGAGCTTGCCAGGGCTCTAGCCGCAAAACAGTCGCCGGCATCGATTCGGGGCCTCTGTTATGCCACGACCACACCGCCGCCTGAGGCCCTGGTCCTGCCCCCGTACCCGGTGACGGTGGCCAATAAGGATGCCTTTACCTCAATGTTCCGGCTTTTTTACGAGAATAACGATCCGGTGACGGCACAAATTCTAGTGCAGCAGCAGGATAACCGCTTTCTCGTGCATAATCCGCCGCAACCACCGCTTGCCACTGCGGAACTCGATGCGATCCATGCGCTCGATTTCGAACGGGACCTGCATCCCTTACATCGTCAGGCGGGCAAGGTAACCGCGCTTGATACCATCCGCTTTGCCATCACTACCCACCGCGGCTGTTACGGCGAATGTAATTTCTGCGCCATTGCCGTGCATCAGGGCCGTACTATTCAGAACCGGAGTGTCGAATCCATTGTCAATGAGGCCAAGGTGCTGGCGGCCCATCCGGCCTTTAAAGGGCAGATTGCCGACGTCGGCGGCCCCACCGCCAACATGTACGGCTTTGACTGCACCCGAAAAGCGACCAAAGGAGTCTGTCGGGACAAACGCTGCCTCTTTCCGAAAATCTGCCCGAATCTCAAAATAGATCATGGCCCGCTCATCACCCTGCTGCAACGCTTGCGCACCATCAAAAATGTTAAAAAAATTGCAGTGGCCTCAGGTATTCGCTACGACATGATCCTCGCGGACCGGAAAAACGGGTTGGCCTATTTGCGGGAAGTGATCCGCCATCATGTCTCCGGGCAGATGAAAATCGCTCCGGAGCACTGCAGCGCCTCGGTCCTTGAGGCCATGGGGAAACCGGGTACGGACGAACTGCTCCGCTTCCGCCAGTCTTTTAACCAGCTGACGCGGGAGGAGAAGTTGGAACAATTTTTGACCTATTATCTGATTGCCGCCCATCCGGGCTGCACCTTGACTGCCATGGAAGAACTGCACGCCTTTGTCAAAAAGGAACTGCACATCCTGCCCCGCCAGATCCAACTGTTCACGCCCACCCCCTCGACCTGGTCGACGCTGATGTACTGGACGGAAACCAACCCTTTCACCCACACCCCCTGTTTTGTCGAGAAAAGTTCGGCCGGACGTGAGCGGCAGAAGGCCTTGCTCACCGCTTCAATCCCCGGCAAGGGGACGACGATACGCTCATCCAGCGGCGCAACACCGCCACCGCCAAAGAAGGGAAAACGGTAAGACCTGAAAGGATCCCCCTTGGGTTTGCTGTCCCATCCAGTTTCAGTTAATTTTTTTGATTCTGGGGTGTCGGACGGGTCGATGGTTAACCGAAGCCAATGTCGTGATGTTCAGTTAAAAGAGTGACTTTTCCTGTTGCCAGGTCATAATAGGTGGCCACGACCATGACGGTGCCGTCCTGTACTAGGTCGGCCATGATGGGTTCGGATTCGGCAATCTTTTTTGCCGTGGTGATCGCCAGTTCTTTGGTGGCATTATCCATCCAGCAGCCTTCGCGTCCCTTGACCTTCTTAAGGGCAGCATCTATGGGGGGGGTCAAGCTGGCGATATGTCCATGCAGTTTCACCCCTTGCGCCACGGCATTGACCGCACCGCAGGAGGCGTGGCCCATCACCATGACTAAAGGGGTGTGCAGATGGGAAACAGCGTATTCGATGCTCCCGAGGATCTGGTCATTGATGATATTTCCGGCAACTCGGACGATAAACAGGTCGCCAAGGCCCTGATCAAAAATATCGACAGGCGGGACACGGGCATCCGCGCACGCCAAAATAACCGCAAAAGGGTCCTGGCCGGAGACGAGCCCTTTTCTTGATTCTTCACAATGGTTGGGGTGCTCCAAGGTGCCGGATACGAATCGTTTGTTTCCGTCGAGCAAGATCTGCAGGGCTTCAGGCCCTGTTAGGTTTTTCCTGACTGATTGCACTGCAGCATACCTCTTGTAAGTGTTCTCTCTTCATGCCCTGCCTGCAGCAAAGGGCTGCTGGGGGGAAGGGGTCAACTCTTTTTGAATAGTTTCTCAATGCCCTGCATGAGGCGGGAGAAACTCCCGTTCAGGACTGGAGCCGAGGATTGAACGGTGTTGTTTCCCCCCTCGCTTCCCTGTCCGGATATTTTTTGCACCCGCGTCTTTTTGATCTTTTCGGTCAGCACCCGGATATCGACCGGCTTCTCCAGCACGTCAGCGGCACCCAGTTTCATGGCCTGTACCCCCTTGGCCACAGTGGCATGACCGGTGAGGAGAATGACCTGGAGATTGGGATTGATTGCCTTGAACCTTTCCAAAGCCTGCAAACCGTCGATTTCCGGCATCTGCAAATCGAGGATGATGGCGTCATACGGTTGGCTCTCCACCAGGGCGAAAGCCTCGACGGCTGAGGAGACGGTGGTCACGTCCATATCGCGAATCATCAGGCGCTCTGCTAAAATAGCGAGAAAATCCTGATCATCGTCAATCAATAACACCTTTACGGACATGGCATCCTCCTTCTTGTCTCTATTGTGCCGTTAGGTCGTCGGGACGTTTATTCTTCGAATTTTTTGGGCAGCGTCAATCGTATCAGACTGCGCTGGGCATCAGTGCTCACCTCAGCCTGAAGCGCGATGATCAGCGGTTGTCCTTCCTGCGTGACCAGTTTGCTGATTTCCTCGACCGGAGTGCCCTCCGCAAATTGTAAACCGATGACAACATGGCTGTCGGCGTTTTCTGCCCCGAGTTGCACGGTTTGATTGCCTGTACTCACGGCAAAAAGATGCTTCAGGCAGAGCCAAAGCAGATTTTCGACAATAAAGGGGCGAGCCTGCACCTGGACCGTATTGTCCCCCGCAACGGTGATGGTCACCCCTTTCATGGCGGCCATGCGGGCGGCGAGAGCGGCCGTGAATTCGAAAATTTCCCTGGTATCCGTGGTGGTGACCGGTTGGCCGGCGCTATGGGCGAAGCGGTTCAGCCTGCTGACGATACTATCGGCACGCTGCACCTGGCGGCTGATATCGGCGGCCAGGGTCTTGAGCCGTTCGGGGTTGAGCGGGCGTCCTTTTTCCGCCAGCGCAATTAGGTCCGCCAGCAAACCGGCATTTTCGTTGACAATAGCCAGCGCATTTTTGATTTCATGGGACATGGACGCCGTCATGGTGCCGCAAAACAATAAGCCGAGGGTATTGGCCGTACCTTGAAATCTGATCATCGGAAGCACTCCTTACTGTTGAAAGATCTCGTTGAGTTTGGCCATGAGCACCTCAATCTGCACCGGTTTGATCAGGTAGTAGTCCCTGCCGCTTTCCGCAGAACAGGCATTGAAGTCCTCTTCAGAACCATGCCCGGTGAGAAAGATAAACTTCATGCCTGGGCGCTTAACCTCCAGCAACCGTTTCAGGTCCAGGCCGTTCATTTCCGGGAGCCTGACATCAAGCAAGGCGATATCAAACGGCTCGTGTTCGACAATGTCGAGGGCGGCGCGGTACCCGGTTACCCATGAGGCTGTGATTCCTCGCATGGCCAGTCGTTCCGCCAGGGTTGAAACCAATTCTTCCTCATCATCAACCAGTAAGACGCGCATCTGTTTCTCCTTTTTTTGCATAATGTTCAAGCGGTAAGGCAATGACAAAGGTCGTTCCGGTGCCGACGGCACTTTCAATGTCGATAATGCCGCCGATTTCCTTGACCAGCCCGTAGGTGATCGACAACCCCAATCCGGTACCGCCACTCCCGCTTTTGGTAGTGAAAAAGGGTTCAAAGATCTTTTCGATATTTTCCTGCGGGATGCCGCAGCCATTATCGCTGACCGTGATGACCAATGTCTGGTTGTCACTGCTTATCCGGCTGCTGATTTCGAGCTTGCCGCCGTCCTGCATGGCGGCAAAGGCATTGTTGACCAGATTAATGAAAATCTGCTGCAGTTTGCCCCGGTCACTGACAAATTCAGGGATGTCATCAGGAATGTCCACCACGATGGTGATGCTGCGATAGCCTGCTTCCTTGGCCTGGAACTCGAGTACATCATGTACGATCTGCTGCAGATTGACCTTCTGGACGCTGACCTGGATGTTTCTTGCAAAATTGAGCATTTGCCTGGTAATCGTGGCACAGCGCTCCACCGAATTGATAATGGAATCGACCAAGCCGATGAGGCGGCTATCGGCGGCATATTCCTGACGAAAGGTGAAAAGGTCTTTGATTAGCCCTGCCTTTTCGTTGATGATCGCCAGCGGATTATTGATCTCGTGGGCCACACCTGCCGACAGTCGGCCAATGGAGGCCATCTTGTTGGCGTATTCCACCTGATGCAGGGTGGCTACCCGTTTCTGGTCAGCCTGATAGATGCTGTTGACCAGATAAGTGGAGATGCCAAAGACCACGGCGACGATCACCAGGATGGAGCCAAGGAGAAAAATGAAAATCTTGGCGCCGGTATCATACCAGGCCTTCATTAGATTTTGTTTCTGCTTGACCACCATGAGGATGAAGGGCGTTCCCGTAATGTAGGCATAGCCGATAATGACCTTATGCCCCAGATGGTCGCTGTCTTCAATAACCTGGGTCCGGTCGGAGAACGTGGGCACGGTGAGGGGTGATTTTTCCAGCACACCACCATAGTGGCGGGAGGGTGTCTGGATCGTTCCTTCGTGGTTGATCAGGAAGGCGTCGCCGTCACCACTGACCTCCAACTGGGCCAGGATTTCGCTGAGGCGGTCGATGTCGAGGCTGGCCCTGAGGATATAGTGCAGCCAATCCAGGCCGATAGGGTTGCTGTGGAGTACGGAAATAACCAGATGGGGCGTATTCCTAAAGCCGAGCAAGACGTCACTGATGTTGGAACGCATTGCGATATTATCATGGTACGTGTCCGGGTCGGTGTAGCTGAGTTTTTTGTACCAGGCCTGCTCACTGTAGTTTGCACCCTTCAGCTGATACGGCCCGGCGTAATTACGCTGAATACCGTTGTGGTCGATTACTCCCAGTTCGGACCATTCGCCCAAACCGCTTTTCAGATTGTCGAGCAGCTGTTTGAGCCGCTGCTCCTCGAAGAGTTGGTCGTAGGTGTTGTCGAGAATGAGAAAGTTGAGGGCGAATTTCCGTTCGTCCAGATAGGAGGTCAGGGTGCGCCGCGCATTGGAAACGAGCCGAGCTGTCCGCAGGAGGAGTTCGGATTCTATAGCTTGTTTGCTGATATTATAGTCAATGACCGCCAGGACGAGCAGAGGCAGAAGAGCCACCGCAAGGGTGATGGCAATGGATTGTTTCCAGAGCAGCCTGAAATTAAAGAGCGATTTATAGAGACCGGATGCCTGATCGTTATAATCAAGGAATCGGGGTTTATATCGCTTAAAAAACATCATAACCTCCTCCCGCAGGCGGGTAGAGCAACACTCAACCCGCTGGGGGCTGCAGGGAATCCACTGTTCATGCCGCTGTCAAATCTGGTTGCGCGGGGACTTGGCGCCCCGCGTCATTCGGCACAATCAGGTCACCATCCCGATGCGCGGGATGGTGTTCTCCTCTGTCTCCTTACGCGCCTTTTTCCTGTTTACGCAACAGGATCTTTTCATTGGCCCTTTTCATGGTGTCACTGAGAATGTCGATATCGACCGGCTTTTGCAGGTAGGCGAAGGCACCCAGCTGCATGCAGGTCTCCTTGTCGGTTTCATTGCCGTGGCCGGTCAGGATAATGACTTCGATCTCAGGTTGGGTTTCTTTGACCCGCCGTAGAACCTCCATGCCGTCAATGCCGGGCATCTTCAGGTCGAGAATCATGACTTCCGGCTCGTCCTCGCTCAGCATCTGCAGGGCGGATTCACCATCATAAGCCACAGCCGACCCCATATCCCGGAGCAACAGCCGCTCCGACAAGGTCTGGACAAATTCGCGTTCGTCATCCACCAGCAGGACGCGTGAAGGTGCCTGGAAATCGATTTTCCGGTAGATATCGGCCTGATGAAAATTCTTACCCACCTGCGTGGCCACGGATTTGACCCCCGCCACCTTGGAGACAATTTCCTGCAGTTCCTGCTCGAGCCGACTCAGCATCAGTACGTTTTTTTCTATGGTCAAGATCACGGCACCATTCGTAACGCTGACGCCGACCTCATGACCTTCCTGGGTAAGGGTGACCTGCACCTTGGCCTGCAACTGGAAATCGGCAATGGCGGCCAGGGAGGCCTCGGTGGGGATGAGGACATCGGTCTGGAGGTTGCTGACGATCAGATGGACGCTTTCCGCTACAGCTATCTTGTCGGTGGGGATGACAATGTCGTAGAGGGCCGGATTCCAGGGGTCGGTGTTCTGGAGGAGTTGGGTAGTCCAGGCGGCCCTGTCCTCGTCACTCTTGTGGATCGCCTTGGGCGGATCTTTTTCCAGGCAAGGGGGCGACTGGGCCTGACTGATCCGGCTATTCATTTCTGCGATCAGGCATATCCGCAGGACATGGGAGATGATGGCTGGAACCAGATGGCTGGAGAAGCCCGAGATCACTAGCTTGCCCTGGGGCAGGATCTCGGCGACAGCAAGGCGCAAGTAAGCTATAGACCGTTCTTTTTCGTGAGTGAAGGGGTTGAACAGCGAGGTTTTGGCTGTAAAGGCACGGGTGATTCGTTCCGGGGTGATTCCGGACAGTTTGCTCGCCAAGGCCACGACTTCGCTGTCGTTGACCAGGCGGTACCCTGTTTTTTCGATCAGCTGCTGAATAATCAGATCTTCATTACAATAGAGTGCGTTAAATACGGTAATCACTGACATGGAAATCCTCTCTCAAGGGTGAATGATCTGGAGTGAAGCGGATTTGGACACCTTCAGGGGACAGGCCTCGATCTCGTCTTCCGCATGGATCAATGGGTGGATCTGCTCTATAGCGCTTTCCATGGTAGGAAAGACGTGCTCAGCACCGATCTTGCTGAAAAGGTGCGTCCGATCAAGAACCCGCATCACTGTTTCGTTGATACCGCTGAACGAAATGTCGATACCGGCGCTACGGACCCGGTCCACCAGCAAGGATAACGTTTCCTCCCCTGAGGCGTCAATATCATTGATGCCGTTGGCGGCAATGATAATGTGCCGAAGAGTGAGTTTGCACAGCATCAGATCGGAAATTTTATCCTCGAGATAGCTGGCGTTGGCAAAAAAGAGCGGGCCTTCGAAGCGGATGATCGAAAGGTATTTGCATTCTTTGAGGCCGAGACTGACCGCACAGCGCAACGTCTGACTTTGGTCCCTGGATAGGGAAGTCACCACGGGCCGCATGTTTTTATAGAGAAAGACCATTAGGCAGAGAATAACGCCCAGCATGATGCCCTTGTCGAGATGGGGCGCGTACCAGAGGGTGGACAGGAACGCGAGAATGGAGATGAGGCCGTCATACCATTGTGCCCGCCAGGCATGGAGAAAACCGGAAACGTTGATCAGGCCGACGACCGCCATCATGATTACGGCGGCGAGCACTGATTGCGGCAGGTGATAGAGCAGGGGGGTGAAGAACATCAAGGCGATGACCACGGCCAGGCTAGTAAAGACGCTCGCCATCCCAGTCGCTGCCCCGGCCTGCAAATTAACAGCTGAACGGGAAAAAGAGCCGGAGGAAGGATAACTTTTGCTGATGGAGCCGAGGATATTGGCAAGCCCTTGGCCGATTAATTCCTGATTGGGATCAATGCGCTGTCCGGTTTTGCTGGCGATGGCTTTGGCAATGGAGATGGCCTCCATGAATCCCAGCAAAGAGATTATCGCGGCATAGGGAAACAGGTGGAGCATGACCTTGAAGTCAATGCGAGGAATGGTGAAGGAGGGGAGGCCCTTGGGTACCTCGCCGATCACCTCGCCGCCACCGCTCATCGGCAGTTTTTCGGTTTTCAGCGTCTTGCTGCCCACTCGGAACCGCCAGGTGCGGCCATCGGTTTTAGCCCCTGCCGGCAACTGATCGTCCAGATAATAGAGGACGGTGTTGTCCGGCTGAACAGCCGCCTTAAACAACAGCTTTCTGAGCTCTTCCCGGTAGAGATGCGCTTTATCCTTGAGATCCTCAATCTGGGTCAGGATCACTCGGTCCTTGTGTTCCGCATCAAGCAGGGCGATAGGTTTGTGGGCCTTTTTAGCCTCTTCGAGGAGCTTGCTGGTCTGGGTCCGCTCTTCCGAGAGAGGCTGCATGCCGTTGGTGGCGTCATTGAAGGCCTTGATCAACTGGATTGTGGCCGGTGACTGCAGAGTTTTGCTGTCCACGGTGGTATTGTGTTCAAAGCCGATCATCCAGGAAAGGGTCGTGGTAACGACAACTGCGACCAGGACATTGGGTACCTTGGGGGCAACCCGCTTCAGGCCGACCATGATCACCAACGCGAGCATACCGATGAAGAAGGTGGGCCAATGGGTGTAATGGAGGGCGGCTTGCACCGTTAGTATGATAGTTTCGTAATGGTGGGGGGCGCTGTCGATATTGACCCCGAACATTTTGGAAAGCTGGGAGGAGGCGATGATGATGGCCGCAGCGTTAGTGAACCCGTTGACCACCGGATGGGAGAGGAAATTCACAACCAGGCCCAGGCGCAGGATGCCGAGGCCGAGCTGGAAGAGACCGACCATCAGGGAAAGGAGAATGGCGTAGGCGATATAGCCCTCGCTGCCGGCTGTGGCCAGGGGTGCCAAGGAGGCCGAGGTCATCAGCGAGACCACCGCGACCGGACCGGTGGCTAACTGCCGGCTCGAACCAAAAAGCGAGCCAATAATCGGCGGGAGAAAGGCGGCGTAGAGGCCATAATAGGGCGGCAGTCCAGCCAGCTGCGCATAGGCCATGGATTGGGGAATCAACACCAGCGCAACGGTCAGGCCGGCTATGCCATCTGCTTTGAACAGGGACGTATTGTAACCGGAAAACCAGTCGAGAAAAGGGAAAATGCGTTTAATCATGCTGTTCGTCTCACCTCAGATTGTTCATTGGTTCATATGGGGTTAGCTGTATATATACTATTGTTGCTCCCTGGGAGTGCGTTTGCCTGGCACGCTCCGCAAAGGCGCATTGTGTCTTATGGTGTGGCCGTCTCTAAGTGAGGGGTTCGGTTTTCCAGCATCCGGCGGCAGGATTCAATCAGCTCGTTGTAGAGGGCGTCGACATCGTAGAGATTGTTCATTCGGAAACGGACCATACTGTCGACCATCGAAAACACAATCAGTGCCGATTTTCTCGCTGGGACATCGCCGATGGAACCGTCGCGCTGGCCGCTGGTGATGGCATTTTCGAAGATATCGACAAAACAGTTGTAAATTGCTTCGAGGATGTCCCGGCACTCAGGGTTGCTCTCTGCCAGTTCGTAAGGGTAGCGTTGATGGAGAATAGAGAAAAGATTCTCCCTGGTTTTGGTCATGTACAGGTAGAATGAGATGGATTCTTCAACCATGTCGAGACCCGTCTTTTCCGTTTCAACTTTGCGATACCGCTCAAACTCGGGCAGGATGTCATCTTTCAGGTTTCTGAGGATAGCGAGAAAGATTTCCTGTTTGTTCTTGAAATGGTAGAAAATGGTGCCTTCAGCCGCGCCGGTCATCTTGGACAGTTCGCCCATGGCTGTATCTTTGTATCCTTTCCGTGCAAACAGCAATGTAGCGGCATGAAGGATGGCGTCTTTTTTGGTCATGTTTTTCCCTGGTAGAAATTAGACTGAGCGCTCAGTCGGTTTTTATGTACACTTTCTTCGCATCCCTTGTCAAGGGGAAATCAATCGTGAGGATGATGCTTGCAGGTGGTCGGGAATAGGACACAGCAAGTCAAGCGTGCCGTTGCCGTGAACTGAATTTGCTGAAACAGCAGTGTATAGCTGCCGTTACCGCGGAAGAACAATGACAACTGAGAGTTGACGTTTTGGTAAGCAGGAAAATTGAATCTGTGCAGAGCCAAGGGCCGCAAGGTGGGTATCCGAGCGGTTGAAAGAAAGAGGGGCGTCCCGGTCTCCCGGAACGCCCCTCTTAGGACATCAACAAATCCAGCGGGTAATTTACGCTGGTTGCTTCTCTGGCGCTTTCAGTGTGAAGAGGATGATAACTGCAACAGCCAAAACCACTGCAGCCACAATGAACGGCACAAAAAAGGATCCGGTTGTAGCCTGAAGCTTACCACCGAGCCACGGGCCGCAAAAACCGGCAACGCCCCAGGCGGTGAACAGCAGACCATAGTTGGAGCCCTGTGCGGTCGGACCGTAGTAGCTCAGCAGGGTGGCCGGGAACAGCGTGAACATGGCGCCGTAGTTCCAGCCGATCAGGCCGGCGACAGCTGCCAGCATGAAGCCCGTATTGCCTGCCGGAAAGATCATGACCATGGCAGCAGCCTGAAGAATAAACAGGGTGATAAAGATTTTTTGGGTTCCGATTTTGTCGGCAAGCGGACCGATCAGGATCCGAACCGCCGCGTTGAAGATCGCCAGCAGCAGACTTGGGACAATCGCTGCGGCCATGTAAATCTTTTTGAGTTCGACCGCAGGGATTACAGCCGTTGCCGCAAGGCCCATTTTTACCTTGTAGGCAAGGGACATGGTGTCGATACCATGCGTTGCAATCAGGCCTATTACCATGAGGCTAGCAAAGGAGCCGCAGAAATAAGCAGCCCAAAGCAGCCAGAATTGCGGAGTACTTCTGGTTTCTTCATAGGTGTAATCGCGCGTGGCCTTGGGTGTGCCAGCTCCACCAGCAGGGGCGGATGGATTCCAGCTAGTCGGTTTGTAGCCGACTGGGGGTACCTTTAGGCAGAAAGCGGCAAGGACTACCATGATACCCATGGTAATGCTGACGTATTTGAATACGGGAAGGGCACTGCCGAAATATTTGATCATTCCGGTTGCCAACGGAGCCATGATAAAGGTTCCCAGTCCCAGGCCGACAACGGTAAAACCTGTGGCTAGTGCTCTTTTGTCCGGCCACCATTTCGGAGCGGTGGCGATCGGCGGTAGGTACACCATGGCCCCACCAATTCCGCAAATGACACCATAATAGAGATAGAGGAGATAGAGTGCCGTTTTTCCAGCTGCTTTGGCAGGATCACCACCAGCCGCAATAACAGTGGGGTCGGGAGGAGTGATGGTGGAAACCATGAAAAAACCGAAGGCCATAAAAAGACCACCGAACAGGACAATGTTCCTTGGTCCATATTTGTCACTGAGCCGTCCGGCTGGGAAGGTCATTAGGCCGAAAACCAGACAGATTATGGTGTATGCCATGGTGACCTCCGGTACAGACCAGCCAAATTGTTTCATTAATGGTCTGATGAAAACACTAAATGCATACAACAATAAACCGCAAGAGGTGCTGCCTAAAAGCCCTCCAATCAATGGAATCCATCTTGGAAAAGTTGTCTTTGTTTGAGACATTTATGCACTCTCTTTTTTTGCTGAGGTACTCTTGGCGTTGTCTGTCTTCTAAAGCGCCTCTGCTCAATCAATATAGCAGCAGTGATCCAGTCGATGCACTGTAAAAAGAAAGGGTATCCCAATTTTCCGGGATACCCTTCTTGTAATCAAGGACTCAGTTTGTCGAGATGCGCGTAGGTTCTAGACCTTTATCATGCGCAACTCCTGACAATTATAACGGCAACAGAAAATAGAATGAAGCCGTATTCTTTAAATCAGTTGACCCAAGGTTTGCCTACCGGAAGAATCGGTCTTCCGTAAACCTGAGCCCAAATAGCTGCCGCCATCATATAGAAGGCCATGAAGGCACAAGCGAACAGCATGATGGTGGTGGGGATCAAGAGGTTTTTCATGCCGGCGAGAAAGACTAGGTCCAGGCCGACGAAACCAAAAACAAGGGTGGTAAAGGTCAGCGCCATCGCGGTATGAATGCGTATCGCGGCGACCCACATGAATAAGGTATAAATGGTGTATCCCATGAGGAAGAGGCCGATGTCAAAAGGGGTGATTTTCAGATGTCCCCATCCCTCTTTAGGAACGGCATCAGCCAGCAACCAGATCAGGCCAAGGGCCATCCAGAAAGCTCCGTACGAACAAAAGGCGCTGTAGCCGAAATTGTTGCCGCATTTGAATTCCTGAAAGCCTGCGATCATTTGCATCAAGCCGCCGACCATCATCGCGGCGCAGAAAACTGTTCCTGTTCCTCCCCAGCCCATATTATGGAACTGTAAGAGTGTGGTTGTAATTGCAAAGCCTGCCAAACCGACGACTGCTGGATTACCCTGGGGTTTTACTGCGTCTGCCATTTTCCTCTCCTTAGTGATGTAATTGTCTATTCCCACTGATGTGAGCCGTTTTTGTCTACCCACCGAATACCTTTGTAAGTAGACGGTAAAAGCATAAACTGATAGAGCTTATCAGGTATTAAAAAAATATCCTGATAGTGACATACTTCATCCTACTCAAAGCTTACAACAGAAGAACACGCGTGGCGCTGGAGAAAAGATCCCCATGCAAAGAAATCCATCTTGGAAAAGTTGTTTGTGTCTGAAACATTTATACACTCCCCCTTTATAAAAGTTTTGTTTGACTGCTTGCAGCATAATACGTTGCAATTCTAACTCAGCTCACCCCCTTTGGTTTCTGTTGAATATTGTTGACTTTGTCTGGGTGTTATTTGCTTATTACTCAATGTTGCGGTGACTATAAATGAGAAGGAAAGCAGTGTCAACGAACAAAATCAAGGTGTTCATAGTGTTTTAGGCTATTTTTCCGTGCGGTTTTGCTATCAGGCACCGGATAATGATTCGCCATTCAGTCCCTATGGCATGCAGAATAAGGCGCTCCCGCATAACCTCCTTCAATATCCCACAACGTGTCGTCAGAAGGCCTTTTTGAGGGGAAAATTTGTTGCGGTTAGTGCAAAAGGGGGGCTCTGATGTACGAATGAGGTCGTTAGACGTCCTCTTACCTGTTCAGATAGGCAAGATAAAAGACATTGTGGTGAAGGGCGTGCCTGCACTCATCCGGGATACGACTAAGGGGCTGCGGTGGCGACTCATAAGCTGTTCGGATTTGTTTTGACGGGATCATCTTGCAGGTTGTTTTCGGGCGCTCTCCTTAGAGTCCTCGCAGTGCAATCTGTGGCCTGATCGCTGCCGGACGCTGCTTGCTTTGTCCGATGCTCTCAACTATCATAATGCAACGGTACTTCCCCTTGCTTCGTGCCCTTTACAAAGGAGAACGCATGGCCGACAGTCTCTATATAGCCAACCTGGAAAAAGAAAGCGGTAAGCTGGTTGTTACCCTGGGCGTCATGGAATTGCTGTCCCGGCGGATCGGCCGTCTCGGCTTTTTCCGGCCGATCACCCCAGGGGACGGCAAAGATGATAACGATATTAACCTGATCAAGCATCGCTACAACCTCGCTTTTGATCGGGAGGAGATGGCAGGGATCAGCCACGACGAGGCGCGTACTCTGATCGCCAATGGCGAGGAACGCCGTCTGTTTCGCGAGATTGTTGAGAAATATAGTGAAATCCGCAAGAAATGTGACTTCCTTCTCTGCGAAGGACCGAACATTGTCAGCATGTCCGAGGCCTTTGACTACGACATCAGTATCCGTATCGCCCGCGAACTGGGGACGCCGACCCTGCATGTCTCCAACGGTCGTAATTGCACTATTGCTGAAATTCTGGAAAATATCCGGGTCGCGGAAAAGACCTACGTACAGTATCAGTGCCCGTTGCTGGCGATTTTCATCAATCGGATCGATCCCGCCCTGTTGGCTACGGCCGAAGCCGAAATCCGCCGGATCTGTCAGGGTAGGTCCTATCGCCTTGATTTTCTCCCCGAGATGGAAGGTTTCAGCATGCCGACCATGGAGGAAATTATAGTTGCTCTTGGCGCGCGCCATTTCAGCGGTCCGCAAACCGGACTGCAGCGCGATGTGCATGCCATCAAGGTGGCGGCGATGAGTCCTGGCAACTACATCGATTTTCTTGAGGAAGACGATCTGGTGATCACCCCTGGCGACCGACCAGGCATCATTTTCGCCACCCTGGCGGCCATCGCCTCGCGGCATTACCCTTCGCCGGTGGGCATGCTACTTTCCGGAAATTTTGTTCCCAGCCCATCCATGGTCAAATTGTTGGACGGTATCGACGATCTCGCTCTGCCGATCTACCTCATGCCTGGCGACACCTATCGTGCGGCCATGAGGGCTGGCGAGGTCAAGGGTACCTTGCGGCCGTATAACGAACAGAAAATTGCCCGGGCTCTTGGCGTTTTTGAGAGCCATGTCGACACCACTGGTCTGGAACAGCAGGTGATCGAGACGGTGTCCACCATTATCTCGCCCCTGATGTTCGAGTATTCGCTGTTCCAGCGGGCTCGGTCCGACCGCAAGCACATCGTCCTTCCCGAAGGCAGTGATGAGCGGATTCTACGGGCTGCGGAGATCCTGCGGGCTCGGGAGGTGGTCGACCTGACCCTGCTCGGCGAAGAACGAAGTATCCGCAATCGGGCGGCGGCCTTGGGGTTGAAACTGCAGGATGTGGCTATTGTTGATCCGCTGACCTCGAACCTGCGCGACGAGTTCATCGAAACCCTCTATCAGTTACGTCGACATAAAGGAATGACCAGGGATCGCGCCCGTGATACCATCAGCGATGTCAGTTATTTCGGGACCATGATGGTCCACAAGGATCTGGCGGACGGCATGGTCTCGGGTGCAGCCCACACGACCCAGCATACCATCCTCCCCGCCTTCCAGCTGATCCGCACCCGCCCCGATGTCCTGGTGGTTTCCAGTGTTTTTTTCATGTGCATGGACACGCATGTGCTGGTCTATGGTGACTGCGCTGTCAATCCCAACCCGAACAGCGAGGAGCTGGCAGAAATAGCCATTCGCTCCGCAGAAACCGCTGCCATGTTCAATATCGAGCCGATCGTGGCCATGCTTTCCTATTCCAGTGGCTCATCTGGAGAGGGCGAGGATGTCGAACGGGTCCGTCAGGCGGTGCTGCTGGCCCGTGCACGGTGGCCGGATCTGAAAATCGATGGGCCGATCCAGTACGATGCCGCCATCGATGTTTCGGTCGGGCACCAGAAGATGCCGGAGAGCGAGGTGGCGGGGCGGGCCAGCGTTTTTATCTTTCCCGATCTCAATACCGGCAACAACACCTATAAAGCGGTACAGCGCTCTTCGGGCGCGGTGGCGATCGGTCCGGTGCTTCAGGGCCTGAACAAACCGGTGAACGATCTCAGTCGGGGCTGCCTGGTGGCCGATATCGTCAACACGGTGGCCATCACCGCCATTCAGGCCCAGGCGGTGCAGAAACGGCGGTCGGCGTGAGCGGGCAGGGGCCAAACCAAGCTTCGTTCTTTTGTCGGGGCCTGGGGAAGTACCGTGTTCCCCTGGTCCGGGGTGAGAAGGATCGGGGGGGGGCATTTACCTTGGAATACTGGGGAAAAGCAGGTAAGTAGGCAGGCTCGAGAGAGGCTGTTCCCCCGTTCTATCAACTGTAAGGAGAGTACACATGTCGGAAGACGCCAAAGAAATGGAAGAATTACTCGAAGAAATCGGCATGGTGCTGGATGCGGCCGAGCGCAAAGATTTGGATGCCGTTTACGACCATCGCGCCGCTATTTTTTCAATGTATGCTCAGGCCATGGTCGAGTTTCATTTCGAGGATAGCCAGCTGGATTGGCTCAATGAAATCCTCGGGGCCGTGGAATCCGACGATATCGCCGCTTGCCGCCGGTTGCTTGAGCAGGAGGAGGACAACGATCTACTCTTTCTCGCCACCCAGTTTGCGGCGGTGATGGCCGGGTTTTTTCATCACGATGAATGTCTGACCGTGGTCCAGGCCATCGGTCTCCAGGGTCTGCTCAGGGATATGGAGCAAGCGGGATCGGACGAATAGCAGCAACGTTTGCGAGACAGCCGTAGGCTTTGTTGTCGAGGTCTGCAGAAAGCGTCATGGACCACGTGGCTTCGGTTGCGTTCCTGTAATCCCTCGTTTGGGACGATCAGCAGCAGCCGCCAACAACCTTGCGCCGGAGCAGACGGTTGGTCCAGGCGGCGAGCAGGGCGGCAGCGCAGCCAACTCCCGGCGAGACGGTAAGAGCCTGCACCGGGCAATTGCGCGCACAGGCTCCGCACTCCATGCACAGATCGAGGTCCCTTACCTCCAACCCGTCGACCGTGAGCGCAAAAATACGGTGCGGGCAGACTTCGGTACACAGGCCGCAGCCGACGCATCGCTGTCGGTCGACCTGTAGGGTCGCTGTCCCCTCAATATATCGATATCCGTGCATGCTCTCTCCGTATCAGAAAAAAGGACTGCCCACCCAAAGAACAATGGTCAGGCAGGTAGCGGCGATCTGTACCGGGATACCGCGCCGCATTTCGTATTCGACGCCGCTTGGTGAGGTGAAGGGGGTGGAACCGGTAAAGTTCATGGCCAGGTAGGAGCTGACCGTCATCACCCAGAGGAACAGGGCCAGCTGTTCCGGCAGGCTGCGCCCGGTGTCAAGCAGGAGCCAGGAGGCGACGGCGGCGGCCAGCCCAGAAAGCACGCCTTTGAGCCAGAACTGGCGGCAGGGCAGCCAGGGCAGCAGCAGGGGCATGAGCACTGCGCCCCCCATGATGCCAAGCAGTGTGGCCCCTAGCAGGGTCAGGCCTCGGTCTAGGGCGGCATTCAGGGAAAACAGGGAGGGCCCGATGCCGGAGAGCACAAACCCCAGGGCCAGGGTCGCCAGTAACGGTTTAGCCAGCAGAAAGAGTTCGACCGGGATCAGTATTGCCCGTTCCGGCAGGGTAAAGGTGACTTCGCGCATGGCCTCGTCACCGTACTTTCCCTGCTGGAGATAGGCAGGGAGATCGGCCGCCCGGACTGGCCCGAAGAAGACCTGGAAGCCGCATGCTCGTTTGACCTCCCGGGCGGTAACTCCGGTGGCTGCCAACTGCGGCAGCACCAGGTCGCGATGGTTGACGACCTCACCCACTCGGTAGCGATTGACACTCTGGATCATCTCCTCGGTGGAGAAGGTGCCCTTGCCGGCAGCGCACCAGACATTGATGCCCCTGGTGTCGAGGACCAGAATCCAGGCATCGACACCGCTCAATTGCAGGCGCAGGGCATCAAAAGAAAGTTTATAGTTGGCCGTGACTAAGACGGAGGACTCCGGACCGGGCGAGCCCACCGCATAGAGACCCGGCACAACTCGATAGATATTACGGATGAGGCCGATGCGGGCGCCAACCGTCCCCCAGAAATCGCGGGTGCTGGCGGTAGTGGCCACCTGCGGCACTGGGCCTATCGGTGTTTCGATAAACCCTTGGACAAAAGGACAAAGACTGTAGCCTGCCCGCTCACTGACCCCGGACCGGGGTTCCTGTTTGGGGCCTCAGCAGGGGGGGGCGGCAAGGGGGGTGTTGATGGCGCTGTCCAGGGTCTCGGTAAAGGTGGGAATATGCTGGAGTCCTTGAAGAGGTGGCCCTGGGTTTTCTTGTTTCATCCTGAATGCTCGTAAAAGTTGTGGGGTGGAAAAAGCAGCAAAGAATAGGAGAGAAGGTAATGCACGAAAGGTGTTTGGGCGAGCCTTTTTTCCTTCCCTGAGAGGCGCAGCCTCAATGGCAACGCCGTGCAGAAGAGCGACTTGTGTAGTGGGGCTTCTGAGCGACTTTCCTCTTGACGGCAGAACGCTCTTTTGCTATTTGATCATAATGAATGCTCATGTGAGCGTATTTTTTTCTTGTAAGGCGAAATCCAAAATGAACAATTCCTCCTGCACCGCCAACATTTTCTCTACCCTGGCACTCCTTGTCGTGAGTGTGGTGGTCGTGGTGCGTACAGGAATCGAGGCGCCTTAGCGGGAAGAATCTTAAAGAGAGACTACAACCCCTGCCGGCGCCAGCCGGTAGGGGTTTTTTTTTGCCCATATCCGAAAAACAGCACAGGAGGAACACACCATGCCCCGACTCAACGGTGCCCAGATCATCATTCATCATTTGGAACGACAGGGAATCCGGATCGTTGCCGGTATTCCCGGCGGGGCCAATCTGCCCCTGTATGATGCGCTTGCCGCCAGCACCAGCATCCGCCACGTTCTCGCCCGGCACGAGCAGGGGGCGGGTTTTATTGCTCAGGGCATGGCCCGCTCCAGCGGTCAAACCGCCGTCTGTTTTGCCACCTCCGGGCCTGGTGCCACCAACATCCTCACCGCCCTGGCCGATGCCTATCTTGATTCGGTGCCCCTGGTCTGCATTACCGGCCAGGTGCCCAGCAGCCTACTCGGCACTGATGCCTTTCAGGAGGTCGATACCTACGGCATGTCCATGTCCATTACCAAACATAATTATCTGGTGCGTTGTGCGGCCGATCTGCTCACCATTCTCCCTAAGGCTTTCCAGCTGGCCGGTTCCGGCCGACCGGGTCCGGTGCTGATCGATGTGCCCAAGGATGTACAGACAGAAGTTGTGGAGTTCGAGTCCTGGCCCGAACCCTGTCCGGTGCAGGCGCATCAAACCGACCCTCCCGAGGCCATCGAAACGGTTGCAACGATGATCAACGAGGCGGCTCGGCCGATCCTCTATCTCGGCGGCGGCGTCATCCATGCCGGGGCGGCGGCCGAGGCCCGGCAGCTGGCCGAGCAGGGCGGTATTCCCACGGTTATGACCCTCATGGGCCTGGGCATCCTGCCCTCGGATCACCCCCTGTCCCTGGGAATGCTGGGCATGCATGCCCGCCGGGCTACCAATCTGGCCATGGAGGAGTGCGATCTGCTGATAGCCGCAGGCGTTCGTTTCGACGACCGGGCCACCGGCCGCATCAATACCTTCTGCCCCAGGGCCAAGGTCATTCATGTCGATATCGATGCCAGCGAGATCGGCAAGCTGCGTTCGGTTGACGCTGGTATCATTGGTGATGCCCGTCAGGCTTTCGGCGACCTCCTGCCCCATGTCCGGCAGCGGCAGCGGCACGAATGGAACGGCCGCATTCACCAGTTACAGCTGGACTATCCCCGTTTTCATGACCAGGATTTTGCCCCGGGGCGGCCCTTTCACCTGATCCGGCGGGTGGCAGAATTGGTCGGGCCTGAGGCCTTGATCAGCACCGATGTCGGCAAGCACCAGATGTGGGTGGCCCAGGCCTATCCCTTCATCGACCCGCGCCAGTTGCTCACTTCCGGGGGTTTGGGCACCATGGGTTTCGGTCTGCCAGCGGCCATCGGCGCAGCTCTGGCTTTTCCCGAGCGGCCGGTGGTCTGTTTCAGTGGCGACGGCAGTCTGCAGATGAACATTCAGGAACTGGCCACCGCCGTCGAGCAGCAGGTGAACATCAAAATCGTGGTGTTCAACAACCAGAGCCTGGGGCTGGTTCGGCAACAGCAACGGCTGTTTTATGAGCAGCACTATTTCGCCTCCTCCTACCGGATTGCGGTCGATTTTGCCGCCATTGCCCGCGGTTTCGGCATGCTGGCCTATGATCTGGCGGGAGCGCCGGACCCGGATGCTCTCCTGCAGCAGGCTCTGCGGGAACCCGGCTCCTGCCTGATCAACGTGCCGATTGATATCGAAGAGGAGGTCTATCCCATGGTACCTCCGGGGGCCGCCAACACCACCATGATAGGAGACGAGTATGCACAGAACTGATCTGCACAAACCCCAGGAGACCACAACCGTGAACACCGCTATACTGCGATTGACTGTCAATAATCATCCGGGCGTCATGCTGCAGATTTGCGGCCTGTTCGCCCGGCGCATCTTCAACCTTGAGGGTATTTTCTGCACCGCCATCGATCAGGGGGAGACCAGCTGCATCTGGCTGAAGGTGGATGAAACCGACAAGCTCGAGCAGGTGATCAAGCAGCTGGTCAAGCTGGAGGATGTGCTTGCGGTGGAGCTGCGCAACGATGTCCGGGAACGAATCAGCGAAATGGAGGCGATGATGGCCCGCATCGATTGAGTTCCTGGTCGGGCCGGGGTCAACGCGGGGTTGACAACCCTGCCGATCTACGATAAAAAAATAAGCTTAGAATCAACGGAAACCGTAACAGAGATCAATTCCAGGAACAAAAAATGATACTTTATGTCGCGGCAGCGGCGGCGATGAACCCAGTTCATTGGCGACCGGTTGCTCCCTGAATTATTGCACCACCGAAACTGCTCGCCATGGACTGATGCTCCGGTCCATGGCTTTTTCTTAGCCTGGACCTGACGGTTCAGGCTTTTTTTGTCTGATCCAGCAGAAAAACCCGTGAACACCCGTTCCTTGGCCCCGATTCTTCATTCCTTCCCCAGGAGACTGTCATGAACAACGAGGTTACCATCCGCTTTGCTGAACGCATGAGTCAATTGCCGCCGTATCTCTTCGGCCTGATCAACAAAATTAAAATGGAAAAACGGTGGCAGGGGATCGATGTCATCGATCTCGGCATGGGCAACCCCATGGACCCAACCCCGAGCAAGGTCACGGAAAAGCTCTGCGAAGTGGCGGTCGATCCCAAGACCCACCGCTACCCGGCTGCCGGGGGCATGAAAAATCTGAAGCGGGAGATCGCCCTCTACTATCAGCGCAAATACGGGGTGGCGCTGGGCGGCGAGGACGACGTCATCTGCACCATCGGCTCCAAGGAGGGGATTTCCCATCTCTGCCTGGCCCTGCTCGGTCCGGGCGATACCGTGCTGGTGCCCTCGCCTTTTTTCCCCATCCATGTCTATGCCGCGGTCATCGCCGGGGCCAGCGTTCTCCGCTTCCCCCTGGGTTCTGAGGAGGAATTTTTGCGCCAGGTCAGTTCGATGTGCCAATCGCTCTACCCCCATCCCAAACTGGTAATGCTCAACTATCCCCACAACCCCACCGGCACCCTGGCCTCCAGAGAGTTTTTTGTGGAGATGGTCAAGTTGGCCAAACGTTTCAACTTCATGGTGATCAACGATTTCGCTTACGGCCAGATCACCTATGACGGCCTGGTCGCCCCCTCCTTCCTTGAGATTCCGGGGGCGCTCGATGTTGCTGTCGAATTCGGCTCCTTCTCCAAGTCCTACAACATGGCGGGCTGGCGGCTCGGCTACTGCGTTGGCAACAAGGAGATGGTCGGCGGTCTGGCCAAGATCAAGGGCTATTACGATTACGGCATCTTCTCCGCTATCCAGGTGGCGGGCATTGTCGCCATGCGCGACTGCGACGACACCATTGTTGAACAGGTGGCCATCTACCAGAAGCGCCGCGACGTGCTCTGCGAGGGGCTGTCCCGTATGGGTTGGGAGGTGGAGAAGCCCAAGGCCGGGATGTTCCTCTGGGTGAAGATTCCCGAGCCGTATGCGCAGATGGGTTCGGTCCGTTTTTCCATCGAGATGATGAACCGGGCGAATGTCGCCGTCGCCCCCGGTGCGGGCTTTGGCGAGGAAGGCGAGTGCTACCTGCGTCTCGCCCTGGTGGAGAACGAAAATCGCATCCGTCAGGCCCTCAAACAGATGAAACGGGCTCTGGTGGAGATTGATCAGGAAGTTAAAGTGGGGACGTTCACCCTCGAGGCTGCAAGCGACAAGGCCTAAGGATTCAAGCTGGCGGGTTTTGTTGTGTCAGGATAGAGGGAAATCGTCGGGCAAAAGCTGTAATTCTATCGGTTAGCGCTCCTCTCCGAGGCAAACATGGAAATCACACGCCTTCTCTTCTTTGCAATCGTGCCCATATTCGCCTATACTTTTCTAAAAAGCAGCGTATTGAACAGACACGATATATAGATGGTATCTATACGTAGATCAGTACGCTTTTCCCCCATATTTACCATGGAGTGAGCACTCTGAAGGCCTCAACAGTCAAGCAAGTTTCTTGTGTTTCCCCGCCCGAAAGGGTATTCGCCCTGTGCGTACAGGAGATTCACTGCTCGTGATCCAAAAAAAAGAACAGAGCGGGTCTTTGGTTATCCACCAGGAGCCGCACATGGATATTAGCGAATTTCTGCCGCTCGCCATTCGCATCACCGCAGCTCTGGCCGAATGCCACCGACAGGGCGTACCCCATGGCAACCTCATTCCGCCGAATATCCTCATCCCGCTCGAGAAGGGCAGCATTGTTCTGATTGATCAGCTTTCAGAGACAAAACGACCCCGCACCAACGGAGCCTATCGGACGTTATCGGGTGCCGTGACACCATTGGCCTATATGTCGCCCGAACAGATACGGCGACTGAACCAGGAGGTCGATTGTCGCGCCGATCTCTATTCGCTTGGCGTCATTTTCTACGAGATGCTCACCGGTCATTTGCCCTTTCAGGCGAAAGACCCGCTTGAATGGGTACACTGCCACATCGCACGGCTGCCCAAGTCTCCCACTGACATCATGGCCAGTATTCCCTCCCTGATGTCGGATATCGTCATGAAGCTGCTGAGCAAGGCTGCCGAGGATCGCTATCAGACCGCAATTGGTCTACAGCGGGATCTGGAGCAATGTCTGTCCCAGTGGCAGCTGCACGGCTACTTGATTCCTTTTGCCCTGGGGGGAGCGGACACCTCGGATCAGTTGTTCATTCCCCACCGTCTGTACGGGCGAGAGAAGGATCTCGAGGTGCTGCTCAAGAGTTTTGAGCGGGTTGCAGAAGGCGGCAATCCTGAACTGATGCTGGTTGCCGGTTACTCCGGCATCGGCAAGACCTCCCTGGTCCGGGAACTGTATAAGCCGGTGGTCCGCAGGCATGGCCACTTCATCTGGGGCAAGTTTGACCAGTACAAGCGCAATATTCCCTATGCAACGCTGATTGAGGCCTTCCAGGAACTCATCCGCCAGATTTTGGCCGAACGAGAAGAGGTCCTGGCGCAATGGCGGGTCCGGCTGTGGAATGCGCTGGGGATCAATGGCCAGTTGATTGTCGATATTATCCCGCAGGTTGAATACATCATCGGCAAGCAGCTCCCAGTGGCTGAGCTGCCGATGATCGAGGCGGAAAACCGGTTCAGAACCATTTTCCGCAAGTTCGTGGGCGTCTTTGCCGAAGAGCAGCATCCGCTGGTCCTGTTTCTCGATGACCTGCAATGGGTCGATTCAGGCAGTTTAGGCCTGCTCGAGTATATCCTCACCGAACCACAGATCCGTTATCTGCTACTCATCGGCGCGTATCGTGACAATGAGGTCAGCCCCACCCATCCCCTGATGCTGAAACTGGAAGCCCTCCACAGCGCCGAGGTCAGGGTGCAGACCATCCAGCTGCAACCCCTCTCGTTTGCGCATCTTCGGCATCTGCTGGCAGATACCTTTCGTTCCGGACAGGCACACGTCGATTCCCTGGCGCGGTTGGTCTATGAAAAAACCGGGGGCAATGCCTTTTTCACCATCCAATTTTTAAGGACGCTCCACGGCGAGCATCTGGTCGGGGTCGATACTGCCGAAAAGGGCTGGCGTTGGGATATTGATGTGATCCGGACCAAGGGCTATGCCGATAACGTTGTCGACCTGATGGTCGGGAATCTGAAGAAATTGAGCCCGAAAACCCAGCGACTCCTGCGTACCGCCAGCTGCATCGGCAACACCTTCAGTATTGCTACCCTGGCGGCAGTGAGCAATCTTTCTCAGGAGGTTGTGCAGGAAATCCTCTGGGAGGTGGTGCAGGCCGGCCTGATCCTTTTTGGTCTGGCGGATTCCACCTGTACCTTTTTGCATGATCGGGTGCAGCAGTCCGCCTATTCGCTGATTCCTGACGATCAACGTCAAACGATGCATCTTGAGATCGGCAGGTTGATGCGCAAGGATACCCCACCGGAGATGCTGGAAGAGCGGATATTCGATATCGTCAATCAGTTCAATCTCGGCAGGGAAGGGGTTGCCGATCGGGACGAGCGATACCGTGTCGCTGCACTCAACCTGATGGCCGGCAGGAAGGCTAAGGTTTCTTCGGCCTATGAGCTGGCTCTCGTCTATCTCTCCCTTGGCGTCCAGTTTGTGGATGCAGAGGGGTGGGCCAGCCACTATCCGCTGATGTATGACCTGCATAAAGAGTTGGCTCTTGCCCAATATGTCAACAGCAACTACGCCGAATCGCAACATCTGATAGACGTTCTTCTTAAGCGAGCCCAATCCGATCTTGAACGGGCTGAACTCTATAACATCCTCATTGTGCAGCATACGCTGATGGGGCGGTATGGCGATGCGATCCAGATTGGGAAGCAGGGCCTGCAGCTCCTCAACGTCCAGATTACTCTCACCAGTCTCAAGGATGAACTGGATGCGGAACTGATCCGGCATGAGCAGATCCTTGGCACCAGAACGATTCAATCTCTGGCCGACGAGCCCGAGATGATCGATCCGGTCAGCAGAATCGCCCTCGAACTGCTTTCGAACATGGTGGTGCCGTCCCGCTATACCGACAACACCATGTTTGCCCTGATCAGTCTGCTCAATGTCAATCTTTCGTTGCAATACGGGCCGACACCCAAATCAACGGTTGGCTATACCTCGTTTGGCATGTTTCTCAATTCGGCCATGGACCGGTTTGCGGATGCCTATGCCTTCGGTGAGTTGGCGCTTAAAATCAGTGAACGGTTCAATGCCCCGGCCCAAAAATGCCAGGCCTGTTTCATGCTGGGTCATTACCTGAGTCACTGGGTGCGACCGCTACGATTTTCCGACGGGTTCAATGACCAGGGTATTGAGGCCGGGCTTGCCTCAGGTGAACGGCAATGGACGGGATACACGCTTGCCTATAAGCTTTTTCAGCCGTTCTGTCGCGGGGTGCGCCTGGAGACGATCCGCACGGAGATCCCCGAACTGCTCTCGTTCACCCGCAAAACGAAAAACCAGTGGGCTACCGATACCCTCCTCGGTCTCCAACTGGCTCTGGGCACGCTCGAGCAGAGCGACGGCGGCGGGCTTCTGGGTTTGCCAGGGTCGCAGAGTTCGCCCATGGTTAACGGCGAGCAAGAATATATAGCCTCGTGCCAGGGGCACAAGAGCTCAGGGGCGTTGGGGCGTTACCATGTGCTGAAGGCCCAGGTGTCCTACCTCTATGGTCACCTGGACGAAGCCCTGCAGGCGGTAACCACGGCCCAGGGGCTGCTCGGCTACTTTTCCAGTTCCATCTCGGTGGCGGAGCTCAATTTTTACGCTTCGCTCATTCTTGCAGCCACCTACGACCGGGCTTCTGCCGCAATACGGGATGATATCCTCGGCACCCTGGAGCACAATCAGGCCCAGATGCGACGCTGGATGGAACATTGCCCGGAAAATTTCAGCCACCTGTACCACCTCGTCGAAGCAGAACGTGCCAGGATAGCGGGCAAGGAATTTGCGACCGGTCGCTTCTACGACCGGGCCATACGGGAGGCTGGTGAGCAGGGATTCGTTCAGGATGAAGGGCTGGCAAATGAGGTGGCTGGTAAATTCTATCTGCACAACGATTTCAAAGCTATAGCCGAGGCGTATTTGCGCAGGGCCAGAGGTTGTTATCGCCTCTGGGGAGCGGGTGGCAAAGTCCAGCAAATGGACCGGCAGTATGCCTGGCTTCTGGAGAAAAGTCCGTCCTTTGATCTGGGAGAGCAGGGGTCTTACATCGGTGCCTTGGATGCTATTTCTGTGGTTAAGGCTTCGCAGGTCATTTCGGGCGAGATCGTCATCACCAATCTGGTCGAAACCCTGATGCAGACCGTGCTCGAAAACGCCGGAGCCCAGCGTGGGTACCTGATTTGCGAGCGCGGCACGGATCTCGTCATCGAGGCCGAGGCCTGGACCGACGGTGCCACTATCAAGGTCCGGCAACCGGATGTTTCCCTGTTGGCGAGTGATGCGATCTTGCCTCTCTCCATTCTGAACTATGTCAAACGGAGCCACGAAAGCGTGATCCTGGAGGACGCCGCAGAGGAAAACCGCTTTCTCACGGATGAATATATCTCCAGGGCAAAACCGGTTTCTCTGCTCTGCCTGCCGGTAATGCGCCAGACCAGGCTTATTGGCATGCTCTACCTTGAAAATAACCTGATGAAGGGTGCTTTCTCACCGCACAGGATCGCGGTGCTGGAATTGTTGGCCGCTCAGGCCGCCATTTCTCTGGAAAACGCTGAACTCTACCAGGAACGGAGCAGGACGGAGGCCGCCCTGCGTGAATCCGAGGCCAAATATCGGACTATCTTTGATAATTCGGGAACCGCTCTGATCTTTATCGAAGACGATATGACCATTTCCATGGTCAACAATGAGTTCGAAACCCTGACCGGCTTTCGCAAAGAAGAGGTCGAAGGGCACCTGAAATGGATTGAACTGGTGGCAAACCCTGACGACCTCCAGCGGATGCTCCAGTACCACCGGCTGCGCCGAACCACTCCGGGAGTCGCGCCGCAGTCCTATGAAGGTCAGCTCCGTGGGTGTCACGGGACAATAAAGGATGTGGTCATCACGGTGACCCTCTTGCCCGGCACCAGGCAGAGCCTGGCTGCCGTCCTTGATATTAGCGCTCGGAAACGAGCGGAGACTGAACAACTTCGCTTGGTCACCGCAATCGAGCAGACCGATGAGGCTGTTTTTATCACCGATCCGGATTTCATTATTCTCTATGCCAATCCTGCCTTTGAACGGATGTGCGGCTATAATCGTGATGAAATCATTGGGTTACATACCAGGATGCTGGAGCATACGCACCACAGCCGTTATTTTTACCGGAAGATTCGCCGTACCCTGGAGCAAGGTACCGTCTGGTCGGGGCAGATGACCTGCACCAAAAAAGATGGTTCCTGTTACCAAGCAGAGGTCACCTCCTCTCCTGTCCGGGATAAAAAAGGTAAGGTTATCAACTATGTGAGTACCCATAAGGATGTTACCCATGAGCTGCGGCTGGAAGAAGAACTGCGGCAGGCCCAGAAGATGGAGGCCATTGGGACGCTTGCAGGCGGCATAGCGCATGATTTCAATAACATCCTTGCGGCCATCCTGGGCAATGCTGAGCTGATCCAAAAAAGTCTGGCTCCGAACGCATTGGAGCAACGGCGTCTGCAGCAGTTGATTACCTCGTGCAACCGGGCGGCGGACCTTGTGCAGCAGATTTTGACCTTCAGTCGGAAAACAATACAGGAAAAAAACCCGATCCATATCGTTCCCCTTGTCGAGGAAACGCTGAAGCTGTTGCGTTCGACCCTCCCTTCGAGCATCGAAATCAAGCAGAGTATCTGTATAGGGCCGGAAGCGGATGTGGTGCTGGCCGATCCGACTCAAATCAACCAGATTCTGATGAACCTTTGCACCAATGCGGCCCACGCCATAGGCGCAGAACGCGGGATCGTGGAGGTGACGGTGTCGTCGATAGAGGTGGATGAGGGATTTGTCAGCCAATATATGGATTTGTTGTCCCCTGGTCCCTATCTCTGCCTCCAGGTCAGCGACACGGGGCAGGGCATGGAGCCAGCGGTGGTAGAGCGGATTTTTGAACCGTACTTTACAACCAAAGGCGTAGGCAAAGGAACGGGCCTTGGCCTGGCCGTGGTCCGAGGGATTGTCACGAGCTCTGGCGGCACGATTACCGTTATAAGCGAACCGGGAGCAGGAACGACATTCAGTTTGTATTTTCCGTTAGCTACCGATTTTGTTCAGGCCGATATCGTCGAGCAGAGCGTTCCGACCGGGCGTGGCAGAATCCTCCTGGTCGATGACGAGGAGTTGCTGATTGAATTGGGAAAGGACATCTTGGCATTACTGGGCTATGAAGTGGTGGCTAAAACCAACAGTTTGGAGGCATTAGAGACTTTTCGTAGTCAGCCTGAAGATTTTGATCTGGTCATAACCGATATGACCATGCCGGAGCTTACCGGAACGGATCTGGCACGAGAACTGCTCGTCATTCGCCCTGAAATACCTATTATTCTCTGTACGGGATTCAGTGAATTCGTCAATGCGCAGCAATCCGAAGCCTTGGGTATTCGCGCCTTCATTCATAAGCCCTATACTATTGCAGGCCTGGCTGAAGTGGTCCACAAAACGCTTCAGGGTTCCTGATTCGTTACCAGGTATCTCTTCAGCCTGGCGGCCAGCCCATGTTCCTGCCGCCCAGGATGTGCATGTGCAGATGGAACACGGTCTGTCCCGCCTGGGCGCCGTTGTTGAAGACCACCCGGTAATCGGTTAGCCCCTCCTTAGCGGCAATTTCGTTGCCCACCCGCATCAGTTTCCCTATGATTTGTTCATCCTCAAGGGCCACCATTGCAGGCCCCCTGAGGTGTTTTTTGGGGATAACCAGGAAATGAACCGGTGCCTGCGGTGCGATATCGCGGAAGGCGAGGACTTCCGCGTCCTCGTACAGTTTGGCGGCCGGAATTTCACCACGGATGATCTTGCAGAAGAGACAGTTGTCAGGCATGATGGGGCCTCTCAAGTGGGTGGAAAAAGGGGGTGCGTTTATCTGGGGGTGCCGACCTGTGGCAGCAGGTGGAAAACCAGTGCATTGTCTGTGCCGGTAATTTTGACCGGTTCCATGGCTATGGGAATTGTTTTGGTGCCGATCTTGATGTTGAGCAGCTGCAGGGCATCGAGATTAACAGGGTGTTCCCTGCCGCCCAGGGCTCCCAGCAGGGGCGTCAGCGAGGCTTCCTGGCCGTTGTTGCCCGTGCCGGTGTCGGAAAATCGTGGAGTGACGAAGAGTTTTCGCTGGACGGGGTCGAAACGGGTGTACAGATCACAGGTCATGGGCAGGTGCACCTGACCGACTCGGAGTTGGATATCCTGACCAGCGATATTGGTCACCACCACCAGATTCCTGCCGGAAAGGACCCCGTGCACGGAGATGATGTTGTCATGGATGACCAGCCGGTCCAGGGATTCGAGGACAATATCGCCCTGCAGTTGTTCGTTCTGCGAAGGGATGTTCAGCGGCAGGATTTTTTTGAGTGATGTGAGTACGGTTTCCGCCGGCAGGGTGATGACAATATCCCGTTGACTTTTATTGTTAGCAGGGGCGCTCCTCGCGAAATGCGGTTGCAAGAGTAGGGCGACCAGGACGCAAAGGGAGCTGATGCAATATTTTAATACCATTTTGTCAGTAAAAGAAGAAGAGTTGTAAAGGGTGCCGCTGCCCTGCCCCCGTGTTCCTGGTGCGGAAGATGAGCAGGCACCAGGGAAAAGAGGCCGGGATCCGTCCAAGGGGGCGGAAGTTGACGAGGCCAACCATTTATAGAATCGGTCCGAAAGGCATAAAGGTACAAAATGCAGTATATTTTTTGCCCTGTCAAGCTAGCAGGCAATAAAAGATTATTTCTGTCGCTCCTGCGGAGGTGTCGATCCTGTTGTTCCCGACAGGGGCAATGGTTGTTTGTTGAGGGCGTATGGAACCTGTGAGCAAGGTCTCCCCGGCGCAACGGAGCGCGACCGTATGCCTCACGGTCCATCGGGAATGCAGCCTCACAGGTGCTTCTCCGGCACTGTCGGCGGCCTTGCGGGCAGCCTTGACCATTGATAATCCAAAATATCAGGCGGCGAAGCGGTTCAGCCGCTGGATCGGCAAGCAGCTCAAGCCGCAGCTCTTTTTCTTCCGGGAAGAGAACGGGCGGATCTGTTTCCCGCGAGGTTTCGGTAATCAGGCGGTCAGAATGTGCCGTCAGGAGACAGGGGGGCTTCCCGAGATTGTTGACCAGCGGCGGCTTCTGCCGGAAATTGACCTTTCCTTCCAGGGAGAGTTGCGGCCCTACCAGCAGCAGGCGGTCGAGGCGATTTGCGCCCATTCCTTCGGGGTTCTCGAGGCCGGAACCGGGTCCGGCAAAACGGTCATGGCCCTCAGCCTCATTGCCCGGCGTAGGCAGCCAACGCTGATTCTGGTCCATTCCAAGGAGCTGATGCATCAGTGGCGCGATCGGATCCGGCAGTTTCTGGGTATTGAAGCCGGGCAGGGCGGCGACGGTACCCTCGATATCCAGCCGGTCACTGTCGCCATCGTTAATACCGCCAAAAAATACCTGGAGTCCCTGCCTGGCCGATTCGGTCAGATTGTGGTGGACGAGTGTCACCGTGTCCCGGCCAGTCTGTTCACCGATGTGGTATCGGCCTTTGACAGCCGTTATATGCTAGGGTTGTCAGCCACCGCCTTTCGTCGCGAAGACGGCATGACCCAGTTGATCTACACCTATATGGGGGATAGGGTCCATGCGGTCGATGGTCGGATGCTGGCCGCCAGCGGCGCAGTGGTGAAACCGGAGCTGCTGCAGCGGCCAACCGGTTTTGCGCACTTTTTTCAGGGCGAGTATGCCAAGCTGATCAAGGCGCTGGCCGCCGACGGCCCGCGCAACCGCCAGATTGTCGGGGATGTCGTGACCCTCATTCGCCAGGGTCATGAAGGGACGATGCTGGTGGTCTCCGACCGGGTGGCGCACTGTCAGGCCCTGGCAGAACTTATGGCCGAGCAGGGGGTAGCCGCGTTGGTCCTGACCGGGCAAACTACCCAGGATAAACGGGCGCAGATTGTGGAAGATGTGCAGGCGGGCGGCGTGGCGGTGTTGGTCGCCACCCTGCAGTTGATCGGCGAGGGCTTTGATTGTCCGGGGCTGACCACGCTGGTGCTGGCGACTCCCATCAAATTCGAGGGACGGCTGTTGCAGGTTGTCGGTCGGATTATGCGGCCTGCGGAGGGGAAAAGGGCCCGGGTGATTGACTATGTCGATGAAAACATACCGGTTCTGCAGCGGTCAGCCGCGTCGCGCCGAAAAATTTTTGTGGATTGGTAGCGGCACGCCTTTCAATCTCCTTGTCTTTTTGTTATTCTTCCTGTACATTTCTTATTTTTTTATCTCTGTTCGGAGATCGGCCAGCTTTTTCCGTGACCATCATGCCGGAGATAGTCTGCCGGCGCATACCCGAATCGTCTCATTTCCCGGCCATCCGGGATGTCGTATTTTTTTCATTAAACAGGAAAGCCCCATCCAGGGGCAGGAGCAGTATGGAACAGAAGTTTATTCGTAATGTCGCTATTATCGCCCATGTCGATCATGGCAAAACAACCCTCGTCGACCAGCTGTTTCGGCAGAGCGGCATGTTTCGCGACAATCAGCAGGTAGCAGAGCGGTTGATGGATTCCATGGATCTTGAGCGCGAACGGGGCATTACCATTGCCTCCAAAAACGGGTCGTATATCTATGGGGATTATCAGATCAACATCATCGATACCCCCGGACATGCCGATTTCGGTGGACAGGTCGAGCGGGTGCTGCGCATGGCTGACGGCGCGGTGCTGCTGGTCGATGCCCAGGAAGGCCCGATGCCGCAGACCTATTTCGTGGTCAAGAAGGCCTTGGCCGCCGGTCTCCCCATCCTGGTCGTAATCAACAAAATCGATAAACCGGCGGCTCGCTGCGATTGGGCGGTCGATCAGGTTTTCGGGCTGCTCGATCGTCTCGACGCCCCGGATTCTGTCCTGGATTTCCCCGTGGTTTACGCCTCAGCCAAGGCCGGATACGCGATCGACGATCCGGAAATGGTGGTGACTCCGGAAACCGGTATGCATGCGGTTTCGGAAATGATCGTCAGGTATGTGCCGCCGCCTTCCGGCAGCCCTGATGCCCCTTTGCAGCTGCAGGTCAACACCATCGACTATTCTCCCTATCTCGGTCGTCTGGGTATCGGCAAGATTGTGAACGGCACCTTGAACCTGCGGACCCCTCTGGCGGTCGCCCGGCGCGACGGCTCCATCTCCCCGGTGCGGATCAACAAGATCTTCGGTTTCTGCGCTGATCAGAAGGTGCCGATTGAAAGCGCCTCGGTCGGCGATATCGTCGCGGTTGCCGGGATGGATGATGTCACGGTCGGCGTCACTTTTACCGATCCCGTCAATCCGCAGCCCCTGCCGCTGATGGAGATCGATCCGCCCACCATCTCTATGAATTTTATTCCCAACGATTCGCCGTTTGCCGGCCAGGATGGCAAGTATGTCACCTCCCGCCATCTGGAAGAGCGGCTGGCGAAAGAGACGTTGGCCGATGTCGCCCTCCAGGTCGAACCGCTGACCGATGCGGTCGGCTACCGGGTCTCGGGACGCGGCGAGTTGCATCTTTCCATCCTCATCGAAAAGATGCGTCGGGAAGACTACGAGCTCCAGGTGACCAAGCCCGAGGTTATCATGCGGCAGGTCGACGGCAAGACCATGGAACCGTATGAAGAGTTGTCGGTGGATGTGGATGAGCAGTATCAAGGGGTGGTTATTGAAAAATTGGGCAAGCTGAAAGGGGTGCTGCTCGATATGCAGGTGGAAAAATCGATGACCCGGATGAAATTTAAAGTGCCCACCCGCGGCCTGCTCGGCTACCGCTCAGCCTTCATGACCGACACCCGCGGCATGGGCGTCATGAACTACATTTTTGCCGAATGGGGCCCTTATGCCGGGGATATTCATAATCGCACCAACGGGGTGATTATTGTTAAAGAGCCCAGCACCACCGTGGCCTATGCCCTGTTCAATCTTCAGGAACGCGGTAAGCTTTTTGTCGGACCGGGCATCGACGCCTATCCCGGGATGATCATCGGCGAGCACTGTCGCCCGGCCGATTTGATCGTCAATCCGGCCAAAGGCAAAAAACTGACCAACATGCGGGCATCGGGCTCAGATGAGGCGGTCGTTCTGGTTCCGCCCATTGACATGAGTCTTGAAGACTGTATATCATATATTAACGATGACGAACTGGTGGAGATCACCCCTAAAGCCATTCGGTTGCGGAAGAAAAAAGATGCGAAAATAAGGGGGTAGATTCCCCCTCCGGGGAGGAACCATGAAGGAACTGCTCTTGATCGGGGTGGCGATTCTGGCCGGGATAGCCACCTTTGCAGTTATTATCAAGCGGTCGGGCGGAGACTGTCTCCCATGACTGCTGATGTACGGCTCCGTAGGTACGGGGCTGATCGCCTATGTGGTGCTAAAGACCTTCTTCTAACGGTTAGATGCTGATGCCTGCCAGCAAGCTCGAACTTCCTGTTGAGAATCCATCTGCCCTCATCCGTTCCCGGATCAGGGAAAAGCGAATTTTCGAGGCCCGATTTCTTTTTCGCCAGCTTGGCGCTGAGATCGGGGAGAGGGAAAAAAGTGCGCTGGAGAGAGAATTGTCTGATTCTTTGGCGCAGGTGAAAAAAATGCAGCAGCAGGCCCGGGAATATGCCGCACAAGGGCAGAACAATCTGGCCGAGACGTTGTATTCGGAGATTGAGCGGATAGCCATTGATGTGCCGGGTCTGGCTGAGGAAAAGAAAGCCCTTGCAGGTGCAGGGGCCCTTATCGCCAGAACCACCGGCAAAGCGGTGGAACGGAAACTTGAAGTTGTTCCTCAGGAGGTCGTACCGGCCGAGTCCGATAAAGTGGCAATGCCTATCGCTACCGTGCGGGATCCACTGAAACGGTTGCCCAAATTGCGGTTGCCCAAGCTGGAACTGTTATCCCGGTTTATCGCTACTGTGCGGGATCAGTTGCAATTGTTTCCCCGGTTGCAATTGATATCCCCGTTGGAACTGTTTTCTCGGTTGCGACTATCACCCCGGTTATTACCCCGGTTGAAATTGGTACCCTACCAGTGGCTGATTGTCGGCTTCTTAGGTTTGGTAATACTCCTGCTGTTTTTTTTCCGCGACGGTCACGAAGAAAAATCCGTGTCTGGCACGCCGTCACCAGCACAGACCCAACCCCCGCAAAAGATCTTCATCAGGCCGCTAACCACCACCTCGCCAACCATTATCAGCGAACAACAGCCAGAAAAGGAAGCAGGGCCGAGCGAACCCAATTCCGGTGCTGTGCCATCACCCGTCCCACCGCTTAAGGTGGAGGCGTTGCCGGGCGAAGAATCCTCCCGCAAATAGAAGGCTGTGCTCAGGGCTCGGTTGCAATGAGTTGCGGCAATCTGCCGGTATCCTTAAAAATAAAATAATCCCGAAGAATGCGCTCGTGGTCAAAGACCAGCGCTGGCAGATTGTCCCGGTCAAAGATTGCCGCCTGACTGGCATCATCTGCTGCTATGGGATGGCCGGTGGCCGTGGCAATAAAGACGGTCGAGGCGGTATGCTGGCGGGCGTCGCGTTTGGGGTCTGAGTAGGTATGAAACTGAAGCCGCAGGGTGACCGCAAGCCCTGTCTCCTCAAGGGCCTCGCGACGGGCTGCGTCTTCAAAGGCCTCGCCGTAATCGACAAACCCGCCGGGCAGGGCCCACCCAAAAGGCGGGTTTTTCCGTTTAATCAGTACCACACCGCCTTCAGTTTCAATGATGATATCCACCGTTGGGGTCGGGTTTTTGAAAATCGGCAGAGCGGTGCCGCAGGAGGGACATTGCATGCTAGGGACTCCGAGGTTGATTCGCTAAAAACAGAGGGCGCGGATTTCTTCCCAGTTTTGCACCGCAGGCAGGCTGTGCCGGTTGCGGTTCCAGGGCTGGGAAAAAACGATTGAATGGATACCGGCTTGGCTCAACTGCAGGCAGGTTTCGGCCCGGTCGTCAACAAAGGCAGAAAGCCCGGACATCCTGATGTGCCGGGCCTTGTCATCGTGATCCCCCATGGCAACCACCCGGATTTTCCGGTACGCTGGCGCTGGAAAAAAAGTTTGCAGCCAGTGATGGACCGGAGCTGCGTCCGGGCGGGCGGTGATGATCGTTACCGTCGCCTGCCCGGTCAACTCGCTTAACACCTCGACGGCTCCCGGCATAGGCAGGAGTCCCGTCCCCACTGAATCCTTGAGAATCTGCAGAAAGATCGACTCGGCAATCCCCGCCTCCATGGCCAGGCATTGCTCCACGGAAAAATGGGTGATGTCCTCCACACGGATATCGCAGTGTGCGTACTGTTCACAGGCAATGCGGATGAAGGCTTCGACGGTGTCGGCAATAACCCCGTCAAAATCAAAGCCGATTTCCGCAGGCGATATTTTTACAGCGGTCATGGCAGAGGGGTTGATTATTTTTCGACCTTCGCGTCTTCGACGATAACATCATACTTGTAGCCTGCGCCAAAATCACGGTTGGCGTTAAGCGTTCCTTCAACGGTGACAACGACGTTCTCGCCGGGATCATCTTGGGTCGTAACCACGAGATCATGCTGATTTTTCAAGGGATTGCCGGTCCCATCCTGGATGTGCAGCCAGTTCTTGCCCATGATCATGCGTGAGATTTTCATGACTTTGCCCCGCACTCTGATGGTTTTGTTGTTCAGATCCTTGGCCTGTTCGAAGCACTCGCCCACTGAATAGCTGTTCGGGCCTGGGGCCTTGTTGACATTGATGTCGGTGGAGGGCACGATCGCGCCGGCGCTGCCGGTTGATGCACCCATTGCGGTGCTGTCGGGGGCAGTTTTCGCAGCCTCCTTGCCGCCTTTCTCGGCCTGCAGGGCATCGCTGAAACCGGCACCATCCTTGTTCGTGGTGACCGCAACCGGAGCTTGTTGGGTTAAAGGCGCCTCTCCCTTGTCAAGACCGGGCGAGAACACAATGGTTTCAAAGGTGCGATTCAGGGTTTTCGAGGCGAAATTTTTCATGGTTATCCCCGGCGCACAGGTGGCCTTCTGACCAACCTTGACCGGTGTTTCAGGGATAGCTACCCATGTTTTCCCTTGGGCCGCATCGAGCAGCAGGTAGGTGTAACCGCTGCTGTTCATGGTCTCGGTTACGGTCCCCTGCAAGGCAATCCCGTCGAGCATAGGTGCTGCTGTGGTCGCCTCCGCTGCCGGCGGTGTCGGTTTGCCATCGGCAGCAGTAAGCATCGGGCTGGTCAGGAGAAAGAAAAGTGCAGTTGGGGCAAAGACTTTGCGCAATGATATCATGGAAGGTTCTCCAATAAAAAATAGATGCCAGCTGTTCACAGCCGCAGGTTAAAAAACACCTACGATATACAGGCTGGAACGGTTAGTTGGTTCAGGGTTTGATACGCACTCGGCGTGTTGTCCTCATCAAGGCATCACCTTGTCAGGAGGCATCAACGGGATTTATAAGAATCGGGCTCGGTTCTGTCAACCTGAGGCGACTCAGGGCAAAGAGCGTGCAGGCACCGGCTGATGGCGTCGGCCCAGACCTGATAGCCCCTGGTGCTTAAGTGAACATTATCATTGAGGAAGCCGGGATGGGTGATGGGCAGGCACTGCTCGGTAAAAGGACCGACCAGATCGAGAAAGGTGCAGTTCTCGAGATGAGCGGCCACCTGCGCCAGTTCGCGGTTGACCTGTTCGATATCCTGCGCGGGCACGATCGGCATAGGCGTAAGCGAACAGAGGATAAGCGGGGTCTGGGGATAGCACAGGCGTAGCCGCTGCATCATGGTGGTGAAGATTGCGGGAAAGAACATGTAGCCCATCAGCAGGTTGTTGGTGCCGGATTGGATCAGGACCGCATCCGGATCGGGACAGTCCTCGATCTCATCCATCAGGCGGGCCGACAGGTCTTCGGTCATTTCGCCGGCAATACCCCGGTTGATAACAGCGACCCCCGGTAAATGTTTGGACCAGTCGCCCCATTCTACCAGTGAATCGCCCAGCATCAGCAGTTGGATCATCAAATCACCTCTTTGTTACGGACTGCAGGACCATGCAGCCCATAGTGGTTACCGAAATGGTGGAGCCGCACTCTACCTTATCTCCGTGCTCGGGGTCAATGAAGTCGTAGGGCGCCGGGCGACCGGTGTCGATGAGGCGAACCCAGGTCCGCTTCTGTGAGGGCGTGGGGACGGTGAAGAGGGCGGAATCAGTGGCGCTGCTGTTGAGCATCACGAAAAAATCGTCGTCCTCCTGGGCCGCCAGGGTCGAACCATTGAGCATGAAGGCCAGCGTCCTGCATTCCGGCGACCAATCCTGTTCTCCGGGACAAAGCCCCTGCCAGATAATCTCTAAAATTTGGACGGGTTCCGTTGTACCATTGCTGACCAGGAAGAAGTCCTCCCGCCTGAAGATGGGGTGCGCTTTGCGTAGATGGATCAGTTTGCGGAAGAAGCGCAGCTGCCGGTGGTTCTTGGTTGCCAGGTCCCAATCGATCCAGCTGATGGGGTTGTCCTGACACCACGCATTATTGTTGCCTTGCTGACTGCGGCCAAATTCGTCGCCGGCAACCAGCATCGGCACGCCCTGGGAAAGGAAGAGAATGACCGCCATGGTGCGGATGCGCCGGGAACGCAGTCCCAGAATTTTTTTATCGGCGGTCACTCCTTCGACGCCGCTGTTCCAGCTGAAGTTGTTATTGTCGCCATCCCGGTTGTCCTCGCCGTTGATCAGGTTGTGTTTTTCACTGTAGCTGACCAGGTCGGCCAGGGTGAAACCGTCGTGGCTGGTGATGTAGTTAATCGAATTGCAGGGGCGGCGGTCAAAGTGCTGGTAGAGATCGGAACTGCCGGCGATGCGGGTGGCCAAGGCAGGCACCGTAGCGGGATGCCCGCACATGAAGGCGCGGACATCGTCGCGGAATCGTCCGTTCCATTCCGCCCAGCGATGATGGGGGGAAAAATTGCCCACCTGATAGAGCCCGGCCGCATCCCAGGCCTCAGCAATGATTTTGACGTCAGCAAGCACCGGATCCTCGGCGATCATCTCCACCACCGGCGGGTTAGCCAGCACTTGACCCTTGGCGTCCCGGCCGAGAATCGAGGCCAGGTCGAAGCGGAATCCGTCCACATGCATTTCGACCACCCACCAGCGCAGGGCGTCCATGATCAGGTTGCGGACAATGGGGTGGTTGCAGTTACAGGTATTGCCGCAGCCGGAAAAATTAAGATAGGCCCTGGTCCAGGGATCGAGCAGGTAGTAGATAGTATTGTCAATACCCCGAAAGCTGGTGGTCGGCCCATCGGCCCCGCCTTCGGCGGTATGATTGTAAACAATGTCGAGGATGACCTCGATGCCTGCGCGGTGCAGCGCCTTCACCATATCGCGAAATTCGTTGAGAGGTGCTTCCCGGTCGCTGCTGTAGCCAGCCTTAGGCGCAAAAAAAGAAAGCGGGCTGTAACCCCAGAAATTCTTCAGCCGCTGCCCCGTTTTCGGATTGATGAAAATGGTTTCGTTTTCATTGAATTCGGTGACCGGCATCAACTCAACCGCGGTGATGCCTAGCCGTTTGAGGTAGCGGATCTTTTCTATAACACCCTGGAAAGTACCCGGCCAGCGTACCTTGGAAGATTGATGCCGGGTGAAACCGCGGACATGCATCTCGTAGATGATGGAGTCCTGCAGCGGAATCTTGAGCGGGCGATCGTCTTCCCAGTTGTAGCTGTGCTGGTCAATGAGGCAACAGGGTTCTTTGCCGAGGCAGCTCCGTGTGTTGCCCCAGTCGGGGGAGTGGATTTCTCGCGCGTACGGGTCGAGCAGGATGCGGGTGGGGTCAAAGGCGTGCCCTTTGCCGTCCGGATCATAGGGGCCGCTTAATCTGTATCCGTAGCGCAGGTCTAAAGAAGCATTGCAGAGCAGGATGTGCCAGATGTCGCCGGTTTTATGGATAGATGGATCAAGGGGGAATTCAATCCTGTCCGGTCGCTCCGGGCTGGGCGCGATCACCAGGGAAACCGACTGGGCATGTCTAGAAAACAGAGCAAAATTAATCCCTTGAGGGGTGACTGTGCTCCCGAGGGGCAGTGGCGTCCCGGCTTTTTTGGAGATGGAATTTTTCATCTTGAATTAATAATAGTTATCACTATATTTGGAATGAAGATATCATTATAGAGTATCATACTTGGTCGGCTGTGTTTTTCAAACCGTTACGGAGGGAGATTATGGGTCTGTTTAAAAAATTGTTGTTAACAGATACACCGGACATCGATTGGGAGATGACCCCGGAATATACCTTTGGTACCTATGAGAGTTGGGGTGGCAACGAACGGGTGCGCAGTAAAAATGAGCGTGTCTATTATTTCTTTATCGATGCCTGGGATACGGTGCCTAAATTGTGTTTGATGGAGCGAGGCATCAAGCACGCCCGCGTTGTAGCTGAAATCCTGGCACCCGCAGAAATGGTGCAGCAATGTGTCAAAGAGCAGGGCAAGGTAGCCTTTTTTGAACGGACGCATCCGATCAATGAGCAGTTGAAGAAATGGCTGATCGCCAATGTCATCGAAACCGTTGATGATTCCAAGATCATTCCCCTGGAGATGCCTGTTGGGCAAGCACTGGGTGACACCGGGCTGCCGGCCAAGGATGCTGTCATTCCGACTCCGGTGGCGGTGTCACTTCCCCATGAACCTGCGGAAGTGAGCGAGGAGGATGTGGTCGCTCTGGTGGCAAAGTATGGTTTCGCCGAACAGGAGCGCAATCCGCGCGGTCGCTTTGCGCATGCCTTTGTGGACAACGGTGACAATCTGACCGTGAGCGACCGGGTGACCGGCCTGATGTGGCAACGATCCGGAACCGATATCATGAGCAACCGGTCCATGCGCCGGGAGGTGGCGCGGATCAATCAAGAGGGGTTTGCCGGCTATTCCGACTGGCGGCTCCCATCCTTGGCGGAGGCCCTTTCGTTGCTGGAAGGAGAGAAGGTGGCACACGATCAGTACTTGCACCCCTGCTTCTCCGGTGAGCAGCCGTTTGTCTTTGTCGAGGCCACTAGGAAACCGGGGGGGCAGTGGTTTGTCGATTACAAACAAGGACGAGCCTTCTGGTCATCCGGCACTATTCCCGGGGGGTTTGGTCGGTTATGCCGAAAAGAAAAATAAGAACCCTGGGAAAAAAGCTATTGAATCAAAAAAGGGTAACTTGTAGGATCATTGCAAGATAGAAGATACCTATTATGCATATGAGAGAGGTTTATCCTTGAAACGAATATTGGTCGTTGATGACGAAGAACAGATACGCACCATGCTGACCTATATGCTTGAGCTGGAAGGGTATACGGTGTTTTCTGCCAAGAATGGTGAAGAAGGGTTGGATCTTGTTGGGCGACTTGCCTTTGATCTGGTGATTACCGATATGATCATGCCGGTAAAAGACGGCCTGAAATTTATCATGGAACTGGTAAAAGACTATCCCGATCTGAAGATTCTTGCCATTTCTGGGGGGGGGGCAATCAAGGCGGAACGCTATCTGACTATGGCTGGATATCTGGGCGATATCGCGACTCTTGAAAAACCCTTCAAACAGGATGTGCTGCTCGAATTGGTGAGGAAACAAATAGCGCCAGAGTAGCGATGACCTCCTTGCTCCTATGAAAGAAAAAAGCCTGCAATTTTTGCAGGCTTTTTTTTGTAGTGGGGGCTGGGAAGGGTTGTTCTATCGTCCGAATCGCTCGTCTGCACACCTTGCAGGGTGAGCGTCCTTAATTGATTTTTTGTATGTTTTCTGCGGTGCTGTTTGGACCGAGTTGGGCGATTTGCTCCTGTTTTTTTTTCGAAAATCCGTAATCGACGAGTTTCTTCAAATCAGCCCACATGGTTTCGCTCCCCATGATAGCGACGACGATGGTGTTGCCATCCCTGGTAAACTGTCCAACATAGGTCTGCCGTGCCGCGACGGTGTATCCGGTCTTGCCACCGACCGCACCACCGACCCGCCAGAGTGCTTTGTTGTGATTGAGCAGGGTTTTGCCGTAGGAGGTGCAAATTGTTTTTTCGCGCATTCTCCTGGAAAATTCGTTGTGTTGCATGGCATAGCGGAAGAGATTGGCCATATCCCGGGCGGTTGAGTGCTGGCCTTCCGACGTGAGACCGGAGGCTGTGCGGCAGACGGTATTCTGGGCTCCCCACATCTTGGCGTTGAGGGTCATCAGGTTGGCAAATTTGTCTTCGCTCCCGGCGATTTTTTCTGCAAGGGCGACACTGGCGTCGTTGGCCGAGGCGAGCAATACCGCATTGATCAAATCGTTGGCCCGGTAATTTTGTTTTGGATCGAGAAAGATCTTGGAGCTTGGCATTTCCGAGGCCCTGCGGCTGACGTTGATGGTGTCGTCAAGTTTTAGGGATTTCAGGGCAATCATGGCGGTAACAATTTTGATGGTCGAAGCCGGTTGGTGCGGGTCATCAGGTGATTTGGCAAGAAGTGTTCCTCCGGTCCTGGCATCCATGACCATAAAGCTTCGGGAACTGACCAGTCGCTCGATATCCGGCAGGCTACTTTCCATGCCTGAATAGACCGGTGCCATCGTTTCGCGGTGATGGCCCTTTTTCCGCAACACCACCTGCTTATGAGCCGAGGAACGTTTTTTTGCGGCAACCGTTTTATGGGGTGGCGAATGTTTCGCAGCTACCGCCTGTTTGTTTAAGGTACCCGTGCCTGCAATGAGTTGTTTCTTGCTGTTCTTTTTTGTGTGGGTGGCCGTGGCTGTTTTTGCAGCTAGTTGTTTTTTATTGCTGTTTTTATGAACGGTTTGCGTTTTTTTGGTGTGCTTTGTTTTTTGTCCGGTCTGGGCAGCGGCCTTTTCCTGCTGCACCGGAGTTCCTTGCGTTGCCAACGTTGGTTGACATAGGCAAACGATACTGAAGATGATAAACAAAGCGAGCGGGACGTATCGTTGCATAGCGAAAGTGGGCAGCTGAATGAGAGTGAAGGTCTGAATCTTAAAAAATTCTAATATCTCTTCCGGTCCCCTGTCAAGCGAATTGCCCGTTTTCTTTGAAAATCGTCGGGGCTTATGGTAAACAAACCAACGGTACAGGGTAATGATGGACAGAAAATAGATCAGGAGGAAATCATGCAGACGCCGGCAGAGACAACTGATCGCAGCAAGGATGAACTGAAAGGGATGATCCGTGACCAAGACTTCGCGGCGCATCTCCCGGTGATTCAGGAAAATGCAGCGACACTCAACGATCTGATCGACATCAGCTGCCGCAAACATCGCCACTTGCCGGCTGTCGGTATGGCTATGGAGGAACCCCTTTCCTATAAAGCCTTCCATGAACGGATACTCTCCCTTGCTGCCCATTTACGCAGCGGCGGCGTTAAGCACGGAGACCGGGTGGCGCTTCTCGGCGAAAACTCTCACAACTGGGGGACTGTCTACCTCGCAGTGGTACGGCTCGGGGCCTGCGCGGTGCCAATTTTCCCCGATCTGCCAGAGGCCGATGTCCACCATATCCTCGGGGAGATGCAATGTGACGTCATTTTTCTCACCCAGCGACAGATTGAGAAAATATACGATCTCAAACAACAGTTGCAGAAAGTCATCACCCTTGACGATTACCTCGACGATACCGGGTTGATTACGCTGCAGCCGTTCAGCGCGTACCTTGGCGAGGCCTTGGAACAGTTCGGCGATCAGGCCCGCAATGAAAGTCTGGAATTTCCTGCGGTCGATAAAGACGATCTTGCTTCCATTCTTTATACCTCGGGGACCTCGGGTTTTTCCAAGGCAGTCATGCTCAGCCACGCCAACCTCTGCGCTAACGCCTATTCGGCAAGCGGTGTCATCCAGATCGCTCCGGAGTGGGTCTTCCTTTCCGTCCTGCCCATTTCCCATACCTACGAATTCACGGTGGGCTTTCTCCTGCCGCTCTTGCGGGGCGGACGGGTCGTCTATGCCGGTAAGACACCTACTCCGGCAATCCTGCAGAAGATCTGCGAGCGGGAACAGCCGCATGTCATGCTGGTTGTGCCGTTGATTATCGAGAAAATTTTTAAAAAACGGGTGTTGCCGGCGGTCGAAAAAAACCGGATGTTGACGTTTCTCTGCCGGTTCAACCTGAGCCGGAAAATGATCTACCGCAAGATCGGCGTTAAGCTGGCCGCTTTTTTCGGTAATCGTCTGCAGTTGATGGGTATTGGCGGTGCGGCCTTGAACCCGGAGGTGGAGATCTTTCTTCGCGATTCCGGCTTTCCCTTTCTAGTCGGGTATGGCCTGACCGAAGCCGCCCCGTTACTTGCCGGCGGCCCTTATGGCGAGACCGCGGTCCCTCTCGGCTCCACCGGCAAGCCTATTCCCCGTGTCGAAATTCGGATCGGCGACCCTCATCCCGAAACCGGAATCGGTGAGGTTCAGGCCCGCGGTCAGAATGTCATGCAAGGGTATTACAACGATCCGGAAGCGACGCAAGACTCCTTTATCGAGGACGGCTGGCTCAAAACCGGGGATCTGGGCTTTTTTGACGCATCAGGCAATCTGTTCATCAAGGGACGTTCTAAGTCGGTTATTGTCCTCTCCAACGGCGAAAATGTCTATCCCGAGGCGATTGAGCACAAGGTGAACACCTTCCCTTTTGTGGTGGAATCGCTGGTGGTTGAAAATCGCGGTGTGGTTGAAGCTTGGGTCTATCCCGATTACGAATTTATCGATGGCAAAACTAAGGGGCAGAACCGCACCCAGCGGCATCAGTACATAGCAGGGATTCTTGAAGAGATGCGAATCTCGGTGAACGAGCAGCTGTCACTTTCTTCACGGCTTGCGAGGGTGCTGGAACGACGAGAACCCTTTGTCAAGACCGCAACCCATAAAATAAAACGTTATCTCTACTCCGCCGACACTCTGCATGCGTAGCTGGCAGGACCAACGCAAACCAAAAAGAGGGGGACGTATGAACAAAACAATGGGAGTCGCAGGCCTGATCCTGCTGGCAGCCACCGGGTCGGCCTTTGCTTCGGGGTATCGTATTCCAGAACAATCGGTGAATTCCACCGCGCGGGCCGGCGGGTATGTGGCATATACGCCGGGAGCAGACACCGCCTATTATAATCCTGCCAATATGTCCTGGCTTGAGAACCGGGCTTACCTGGAGGCAGATGCCACCTGGATTCACCTTAGTGCAATCAAGTATTCCGATAACCGATCATCGTTGTACTCTGGAGACTCAGAGACGGAAAATTTTTTCATGCCGACTTTTTTTGCGGTATCCCCTGAGTATAATAATTTTAGATTCGGCTTTTCGGTTACGGCTCCGGCTGGCCTGTCAAAGCAGTGGAATGAGGCTTATCCCCGAACCTTTGCCGAGGAATTCAGTCTCAAGGTTTTTGATATCAACCCCACGGTTTCCTATAAATTCTGTGACCGGTTTTCTGTGGGTGCCGGTGTTCGAGCGATTTACGTCGACGGCAAGGTGAAAAGTAATGGAGCCGCTCTTCAGACTTTAGGTTACAACGCCACCAGGGATATGGATGGTGATGCCCTGGAGGCAGGGTACAATCTGGCCTTGACTGCCCGCCCTGTAGATAACCTCAACCTCAGCCTCACTTACCGGTCAAAAGTGGATTTGGGGATAAAGGGCCATGCTGATTTGTCGACGAATTTAACAGCGTATTCGCCATACACATACAGCGGAGATACAGGAGTCGAAATTCCTCTTCCCGCTATTCTGGCGGTTGCTGCTTCCTACACCTTTTTTGATCAATTGACGGTAGAGCTTGAATATGACCGCACTTACTGGTCCGATTACAAAAATTTGGATTTTACCTATCCCGTAACGTTCTTCAATCCCGTATTGGCCGGGGCTTTTGATAGCGCTAAGTCAAAAAATTGGTCGAATACCGATGCCTGGCGCCTGAGCGTCAGCTATGACCTGAAGAACAATTGGATTCTCATGGCCGGTTTTGCCATCGATAAGAGCCCCGTGCCGAATTCGACCTTGAGTTTTGAACTTCCCGACTCCGATGCCCTGCTCTATTCCGTGGGGCTGCGCTATAAGGTGAATGCGAATTTGGAGCTTGGCGCGGCGTATCTCTATGATGATAAGGGGAGCCGTAGCGTCAATAATCTGTCGGCTGGTGGCGCAGTGAATGGAACATTTGATGATGCCGCCGCCCACTTGGTGACCGTCGGCCTGACCTACAAGCTGTAATCGTTCAATCTTTCCTGAGAATGACTGATGGGGCCGGAAATATCCGGCCCTTTTTTTTTATCCCAGCAGCAGTGTGTTGGAAAACCGGATGATCGGCATGATGATCCAGCTGATAATGCCGGTGTAGAAAAGGCCGAGGAGCAGCAGGAAACCGAAGGGCTCGAGCTTGGCGTAATTGCGCGCCGCGGCTGGCGGCAAAAGTCCCATTAGCACCTTGGAACCATCCAGAGGCGGGATGGGGATACAGTTAAAGACCGCCAGCATGATGTTGATCCAGACGCTGGCCGCCAGCATGGAGACCAGTGGCTGCAGGATGAAAAAAGGTAGAAAATAGAGGGCGACCAGCAGGTGGGCAAGGGCGGCGCTGGCAATAGCGAGAAGTACGTTGGCCCCAGGTCCTGCCAGGGCTACCAGCAGCATGTCCTTTTGCGGGTTTTTAAAATAGCGGGGATTGACCGGGACCGGCTTGGCCCAGCCGATCTTCATGATAATGAAGGCCAGCACCCCCCAGGGATCGAGGTGTTTGAGCGGATTGAGCGTTAATCGCCCCTCATTTTTGGCTGTGGGGTCACCCAATTGGTAGGCCACGTAGCCATGCGCCAGCTCATGCACGGTTAGGGCAAAGAGCAGGGGGGGCGCTTGGATGATCAATTGCTGCATGAAGGTGTTGATGTCAAAATTCAAAATATACGCTTCTCCTGAGGGGGTAACGGGGTGCGGATAGGGTGTGGATACGGTTTCTGTCTCCCAGACCATAAGGAAGAATAGGTTAATAGCGAGAGAAAAGTATGTCAGGTCAGATTTTCCGTGGGGTGACAGGGTAGGTGGTCCGGATAAAGGCCAGTGCCTGTTCGTGGGTGGTGACCTCGCCGTCCAGCTGCATCTCGATCAGGTGGTTGCGCATGGCCCGGAACTGCGGGCCAGGAATGTATTCCATGGCCTTTAATTCGTCGCCGCTGACCATGGGGGTCACTTTGCGCAGGGTGGTGACAAAGAGAGAAACCGCCTGCTGGATATACCGCTTGCGGGCAATGGTCATCAGATAGAGCAGCCCTTCGTTGTCCAGCTCGCTCAGGAGCCAGTAGATTTCACTGGGTTTGAGAAAAGTGCGTTTTTGCATGTCAAACGCAATTTTTTCTGCATCTGTTTTCTGTTGAATCAATTTCCGTCGTTGTTTGGGCGAAATGTCGAACCGGTGGCAGAAGCTGATCAACTCCTTGGTCCGCGATCGGCTCATGATCGCCAGGAGGTATACCATCCAGGTTTCAACCTTGTCAGGGAGGTAGAGGAGGTTGAACCAGGTAATAGCCCGCCCTGCCTGGGTAAGGAAATGGAGAAAACGTCGGTCGATTTTCAGGTTGGGACGAAGGTCCGGCCAGAGGAAAGGGAAGAGGTTGAAGGCGGCCATGCGTCGCAGAGCCGGCACAGGGTCGTCTTCCGAGAGGATGAGTTTCAGCTCGTGAAAAAAGCGCGGTTCGGAAAAACGATCGAACAGGTTCATCTGTACGGTGTTTTTGATCAGTTTTTCGGTGTGGCGGGTGATCGTGAAATCGAGTCGCCCTTCGAAACGGATGGCCCGGAAAATCCGGGTGGGGTCTTCGACAAAACTTAAATTATGCAGGACCTGGACCCTGCGTTCCTTGAGATCGTTCTGGCAGTTGAAGTAATCGACCAGGGTACCGAACCGTTCAGGGTTAAGGTGGATGGCCAGGGCGTTGATGGTGAAATCCCGGCGGTAGAGGTCGAGCTTGATCGAACTGAGCTCTACGGTGGGCATGGCCGCAGGATGTTCGTAGTACTCGAGCCTGGCGGTGGCTACATCGATTCTGGTCTGATCCGGAAAGATGACCGTGGCCGTGCCAAATTTTTCATGGGGATGGACAATGCCGTGTCGTTGTTCGGCCAGGGTCTTAGCAAAGTGGATGCCATCCCCTTCAATGACGATATCGATGTCCGTGTTTTTGATATGGAGGAGGAGATCGCGCACGAAACCGCCGGCAACATAGGCGTTACAGTGCAGGCTGGCCGCGGTTTCGCCAATCTCGCGTAACAGGATAATGCTGTTGCGCGGGAGTATCTGGGCCATAACGCTGCTGAGGTTGCGTGTTCGTTCCACCGAGGGCCGTTCGTCCCCCCTGAGCATTTCCGGCGACAGATTGGCGGGGTCGTTGACCAACAGGCTGAGCAGATCGGTCCGGGTAATCACGCCGATGATGCTGTCGCCCTCGACCACCGGAATCATCCGCTGGCGATGCTCGATGATCAGTTTCTGGATATCGGTCAGCGTGCCGCTTTCCGGAAGGGTTGCGATCTCCGTGGTCATGAAATCGACCACCGGCAGGTCACCTAATTTGTGAAAGATGGCCTTTTCCACCACCATTCTGGAGATCATTCCGAGCAGGCCCGAGGGGTGTCTGTCGGTATCCTGACTGCTGTTGAACTTGACTACCGGCAGGACGGTGACGTTATACCGGGTCATCAGTTGATTGGCCTGCTCGATGCTTACGTCCGGGGTGACGGTGATGACCGGGGCGCTCATGAGCTCTCCGGCAATGGCTTTGGGGCGGATATGCTGGTGCAGTAGGCCGACCAGTTTCTCTTCAGCCCCGGCAATGGTCATGTCGCGAATGGTGGCTGAGGCGGCTGAGGCATGGCCGCCGCCGCCGAATTCTCTGGCGATCATGCCGACGTTGATTTCCGGGATGCGGCTGCGGGCGATGAGATAGGTCCGCTCGCCCATGCTCAGCAGGGCAAAAAGGATGTCGATGTTTTCCATCACCATCAGGCGTTGGACGATGACTGCGAAATCATCGATATATTCTGCCAGGGTCAGTTTACTCACCACCACCGTAACCCCTTGGATCACATAGGCATGGGCTTCCTGCTGCAGTTGCCCGATGAGGCTGATCTGCTCTGAGGATAACTCTCGAGAGACAAACTGGGTGACGACATCAAGGTTGGCCCCGTGGGCGAGCAGCCAAGAGGCTGCAGCCAGATCTTCGGGGCAGGTGGAGGTATGGAGAAAGCTGCCGGTGTCCTCGTAGATGCCGAGCGCCATCAGGGTGGTTTCTTCAGGAGTGGGGACGATGCCCTGCTGCTGGAAGATGTTGGTAAAAATGGTGGTGGTGGAGCCAAAAGGCCGGACCACCTCCACGGCTCCGTGCAGGTCACCGGGTACGTTTGGATGATGATCGTAGAGGTGGATGGTGATATTGGGGTTTTTCAGGCATTCGGCCAACTTGCCGATCCGTTCCGCCTGCCTGGTGTCGACGATGATCAGGCGTTGTACCCGGGAGAGATCGATATGCTTTATTTTTTTGAACTCGTAGATATTACGGAATTCTTGCGCCAAATAGTCGCGAACGCTTTTTTCTTGCGAACCCGAAAAAACCAGATGGGCATCGGGATACAATTTTTTTGCGGCAACCATGGCCGCCAGGCTGTCGAAATCCGCGCCAATATGGGTGGTGATAATGTCCATGGCGGAGATTATACACAACATGGGGCATCTGTAAAGAGCACGTCTTCTCTAGAAGGAAGGGATGCAGCCAGCAAAAGGTAGTGGCGGCGTATGAATAAAGAGAGGGCGTTGGTCAGTATTCGATAGTTGGTGGCGAGTCTGGCAACCGTTCGGAAATCAATGTTTGCTGTGCCGGACGTGGTTGTGTCCCTGAATTTTGCAGCTGGTTTTTGCAACCTTCGAGTATGCTTGTATTTTATGTTACGTAACATTGCCGATCCTGGAGGAGGCGCAGGAATAAATATGTTTAGCATCATTTTGTTGTTGCTTGACAATTGGCGGCTAGTACTATACATTACTTTTCCTTTGTAAGGATCGCGAGCGGGTGTAGCTCAGTTGGCAGAGCACAAGCTTCCCAAGCTTGGGGTCGCGGGTTCGAACCCCGTTGCCCGCTCCATGCTGAAGATGGTAAGGGTACCGGTTATCGACTGGTTCCCCCCTCCCTGTCGTGGTCGGGTGCTGGATCTGTCGGTATACGTGAAAGTGGGCTCTGCCCGCTTTTTTTATTGCCTTTTCTCGGAAATCGTACGTCCGGCATGGGGAACGAGAATTCATTTTATTCCCGAATATTAACTGGAACGGATAAGAGAGCATTGGACACAGCTGCTGATCAATTGATTGCAAACATCCAGGGATTTGCCGAACCTTTGGTGGCGGATTTGGGGATGGAGCTGGTGGAAGTCGAATATCGACGGGAAGGCCACGGCTGGGTGCTCCGATTTTTCATCGATAAAGAAGGCGGCATCGGTATTGACGACTGCGCCAAGGTAAGCCGGGAAATAAGCGCTTATCTGGAGGTGGAAGATCTGCTCGCGCACGCCTATCATCTTGAAGTTTCCTCGCCCGGGCTTGAGCGTCCGCTGAAGAAAAAAGAAGATTTTGTCCGTTTCATTGATCGTCAGATTCGAATCAAATTACGCCAGCCAGTGGCCGACCAGCGGGTGCTGATCGGCACGCTGTGCGGTTTGGAGGGGAATGCCGTCGTGTTGATGCTGGAAGAGGAAAAAGTCTTTATAGACATGGAAAATATATCGAAGGCACGCTTGACGCTGTAGCACCCGGTATCGGCCGATACCGAGCAGGCGGTGCGTCAGGGCTATGGAAACAACGGAACCGATTGCCTGAGCTTGGAGTACAACAATGGTTGGAATAGAAAATCTGAAACGAATTGTCGATCAGATCTGCAGAGATAAAGGGATTGATCGCGCTTTACTGATCGATGCTATCGAAGAAGCCGTGCGGTCCGCTGTGCGGAAAAAATATGGCAACCGCAGGGAAATTGAGGTCCAGTTCAACGAAGATAAGGGCGAGGTCGAAGTCTTTCAATACCGAACCGTGGTGGAGGAGGTCTTTGACGAAGAGACAGAGATTTCGCTTGAAGACGCACGACGTCTGGATCCTGAGGCCGAGTTTGACGACGACTTGGGGGAAAAGTTAGACAACATCGCCGACCTCGGCCGTATCGCCGCTCAATCGGCCAAGCAGGTCATCATCCATCGCATGCGGGAAGCCGAACGCGATGTCATTTACGAAATGTACCGTGATCGCGAGGGCACCATTGTCAACGGTATTGTCCAGCGTTTTGAGCGGGGCGATATGGTGATTAATCTTGGGCGGACTGACGCCATTCTTCCCAGAGACGAGCAAATTCCAAAACGGTCCTACAAGCAAGGCGACAGGATTCGTGCCTATCTGCAGGAAGTTCGCCGTGATTCCCGTGACTCAAAATTTCGCGACGCGCAACTGATCTTGAGCCGCACCTGCAACGAATTCCTGATTAAACTGTTTGAAATGGAGGTCCCCGAAATAGCGGAAGGGATCGTCAAGATCATGGGGGCGAGCAGAGAGCCTGGCTTCCGGGCGAAAATCGCGGTATCCTCTATCGAATCGGATGTCGATCCAGTGGGGGCCTGTGTCGGCCTGAAGGGTTCCAGGGTGCAGAACGTCGTTCAGGAACTGCAAGGAGAACGGATAGATATCGTTCCCTGGAGTCCGGATCCAGCCAAGTATGCCTACAATGCTTTGGCACCGGCGGAAGTTTCCATGGTGATCGTCGATGATGACCGGAAATCCCTGTTGGTGGTCGTTCCCGATGACCAGTTGTCACTGGCTATTGGCCGGCAGGGGCAGAATGTCCGCCTGGCTTCCCGGTTACTGGGATGGAAAATCGATGTCAAAAGCGAACAGCGCTATACCAATCTTGAAAATAAGGAATATCTGGGCCTGGCTAATGTTGAAGGCATGGATGAAAGCCTGGCCGACCGGTTGTTTGCGGTCGGCGTTACCTCGCCGGCGTTGCTTGCCGCAATGGATGTCGAACAGTTGATGACCTTAGCGAGGATAGATCAAGATAAGGCGCGGGCGATGCAACAGGTGGCTGCTTTGATCACCTCACCCGATGCCGCTGTTGAGCATTCTGTTGACTCGCTAGAGGACGAACCGCAGGTTCCGGCTGCGGCTGAGCATGAAGACACTTCGGAAACCGTGGAAAACAAACCTTCTGACAAGGAAGTTTCCATTGAAGAGGATGCTGGCGGCAAACAGGACTGATGAACAGGGGGCACGTTCCAGAGCGAACCTGCCGGAGTTGCGGGCGAAAGGGTCCGCGATCCGGCTTGCTGCGGTTTGTCATAATCGGAGGCAGGTTGGTTGGGGAACAACAGGATAACGTGCCCGGTAGAGGAATATATTGCTGCAACGAGAGTACCTGCCGTGAACGGTTGTCAAGAAACAAAAAAGTCCTGAAAGCGGACTGAACCTCCAGGCTTGGCGAGTTACAGAGGAAGGGAGCATTAGATGAGCAAGGTTCGTGTGTATGAACTGGCAAAGGAAGCAGGACTGAAAAGTAAGGAACTGGCAGATAAGCTGATAGCGATGGGGTATCCCATCGCAAATCTTAGTTCAAGTGTAGACGACGAAATGGCAGCGGATATTCGAAAAAAAATCAAAGGTGAAGCTGTTACCGGGACAGCGGAAGGGCGCATAGAACTCAAGACTCGTACTGAGAGCGTCGCCACCAAAACCACAACGGTCATTCGTCGACGCTCCAGGGCTGAAAAAGAAGAAACTGCCAAAAAGCTTGAGGAGGCCGAAGCTCTGGTCTTTGAAGCTGAAACTTTGGCGTTTGAGGCCAGTATTCAGGAACAAGCCCAGGCTGCTGAAGTTCTGCAACCTGCTGAAAGGACGGGCACCTCTGTTGAGGATGACGAACTCTCGGTCGAGGTTACGGCACCGGTTCATGGAGAAGTGCTGGAATCTACGCAATCCGAAGTGGTCAATGGAACGGAGAGCGACGAAGCTGTTGTCGAAAACGGTGCGCCTCGACAAACTAAGGCGGCTGAAGAGGCTTCCGGCGATGAGTTCAAAAAACCGAGACAACTGGCCAGGGTTGTTGGCCGGGTCGTCATTCCTATTCCGGAAAAGAGGGTTAAGCCTGTTGTCAAACAACAACAACGACCTGTCCGCTCGGCAAGGCCGAGTGCAGGCGCTGCGCCTGCCGCTGCCGCACCGGTTGTGAAGGATGAGAGCGGTCGGATTGACAGCAAGAAAAAGACAAAAAGGGTCGTTACCATCCAGGCCGATGAAGAGGATGCGAGCAAGAAATCGGCAAAGGGTGGAAAAAAAGGGAGAGGCCGGCTCGATTTTTCCCCGGACGGCGACGGAGAATTTATACGTCCCCGTAAGGGTCGGAAAAAGAAGGACTCCAGAAGAGAATTGGCGGCTCAGGCCCCGGTGGCTGAGACAAAGGCCATCAAAAAACGAATCAAAGTGATCTCGACCATCAGTGTCGGTGAGTTGGCCAAGCGCATGGGGGTCAAGGCCAGCGAAGTCATCTCCGTTCTTATGCGCATGGGTGTGCTGGCGACCTTGAATCAGGCCCTGGACGTCGACACGGCGGCCTTGGTGTCGGCAGATTTCGGCTATGAAGTCGAACAGGCCATGACCAATGAATTGGAAGTTGAGGCATTGCAGGAGCAGGAGGTTGAGATGGGCGGCGTGGCCATGCTCCGTCCGCCAGTAGTCACAGTCATGGGGCATGTCGATCATGGCAAAACCTCCATTCTTGACGCCATCCGTAAAACCGATGTGGCAGCAGGTGAGGCTGGCGGTATTACCCAGCATATCGGTGCCTACCATGTTCAGGCGCCTTCCGGTGATCTAACCTTTGTCGATACTCCCGGCCATGCCGCCTTTACGGAAATGCGATCGCGGGGCGCCAAGGTCACCGATATCGTGGTTCTGGTGGTTGCCGCCGATGACGGGGTCATGGATCAGACCAAAGAGGCGATCGCGCATTCAAAGGCCGCCGACGTGCCGATCGTGGTGGCGGTTAACAAGATTGACAAGGATAATGCCGACGTTGAGCGGGTTAAGCGGGAACTGAGTGATTTCGGCCTCATCCCTGAGGAGTGGGGCGGCCAGACGATCTTTTGTCAGACTTCTGCAAAAAAAGGGATTGGTATTGAAGAGCTGCTGGAGTCTATTCAGCTGCAGGCCGAGATCCTTGAGCTCCGTGCCGATCCGTCGCGCAAGGCTAAAGGGACGGTCATCGAGGCGCAGCTTCATAAAGGACGCGGCCCAGTCGCTACGGTTCTGGTCCAGGATGGTACCTTGCGGGTTGGCGATGTTTTTGTCGCCGGCATCTACAGCGGCAAGGTCCGGATGCTGAGCAACGAACGGGGTGAACAGGTTATGGAGGCTGGGCCTTCCATCCCTGTCGAAATACAGGGCCTCTCCGGTGTGCCGCAGGCAGGAGACGAGTTTGTCGTGCTCACTGAGGATAAGATGGCCAAGTCGGTAGCCGCCTCTCGGCAGCTTAAGGCCAGGGAAACCGAATTGGCATCAGTTTCCAAGGTTTCGCTCGAGAATCTTTTCGAAAAAATGGCTGAACAGGATGTTAAGGAGCTGCGGGTCATCCTGCGGGCTGATGTCCAGGGTACGTTACAGGCCTTCGGTCAGGCAGCGGAAAACCTGTCGACCAAGGTGATCCGTGTCCGTTCTCTGCACGAGGGGACGGGTTCTATCACCGAGAATGATATTCATCTCGCTGCGGCTTCCGATGCCGTTATTATCGGGTTTAATGTCCGGCCCAGTGCCAAAGTGAAAGAGCTTGCCGATCGGGAAAGGGTAAATATCCGTACATACGATGTTATTTACCATGCCCTTGAGGATATCGAAAAGGCTATGAAGGGGATGCTGGATCCGACCTTTGAGGAGCGGGTTATCGGCACCGCCGAAGTTCGCGAGACCTTCCAGGTACCTAAGATTGGCACTATTGCGGGTTGTTCGGTTCTGTCCGGTAAAATTGAACGGAATGCACGAGTGCGGGTCGTCAGGGAAGGGGTGGTCGTCTATACCGGCAAGATCACCTCGCTCAGACGGTTCAAGGACGATGCCAAAGAAGTGTTGAGCGGATTTGAATGCGGTATTGGCGTCGATCATTACACCGACCTGAAAATAGGAGACAACCTCGAGGCCTTTATCCTTGATGAAGTGGCCGGGGTTCTGTAATTGACGAATATGCCCATGGAATTTGATTTCAAACTCCCCGGTCTGGGGCGACCTGAAAGTTCGAGGCCGAAGCGGATAGCTGAGGCCGTAAAAAACGAATTGTCGCTTCTGCTGGTGCAAAAGATGGGTGACCCCAGTTTGGCCGGGGTCCTTGTTTCCCGGGTGGTCGTGACTCCGGATCTCAAGCAGGCGAAAATCTACTTTACCGTGCCGGCCGGAACGAACTCAGGTCAGGCCTTGAAGGGTATGAATCGGGCCAAAGGCTTCTTCCGCAGTCATCTGGCCAAGGTTTTCAATCTGCGCTACACCCCTGAGCTTCTTTTCTATTTTGACAGCCTTAATGAAGAAGTAGCGCGGATTGATACGTTATTCCGGCAGATTGAAAAAGAACGGAAAAATGAAGAGTCCTGATCAAACAGTTTTAGCCGCGATTCAGGCTAAGGGCCATATACTCCTGACCACCCATTACAATCCGGATGGGGATGCCTTGGGATCGTTGCTCGGGATGACCGAGATCCTCGAAGGCATGAACAAGCAGGTACTCAGTTATCTGGAAGGTCCGGTCTCCCCTCTTTATCGTTTTTTACCTGGTTGCGCTCAAATCCAGACCGATATCGAAAAAGTCAGGGCATTCGTTACGCAAGCCAAGGATGATATCCTGACCGTCTGCCTGGATTGTGGTGACGAGAAGCGTCTGGGTAAGAACGGCGCGGAGCTGATGACTTTTCGGCCCATTATGGTTATCGATCATCACCAGGGGAATAAAGGTTTCGGCGATGGTGCGTGGATCGAGCCGCATCGCTCCTCTACCGGTGAAATGATCTTTGATCTGGCCGAAGCGCTGGGAGCGGAGATCTCCCTCAGGGCCGCCGAGTGCCTGTATACCGCGATCACCACCGATACCGGATCGTTCCGATACGAATCCACCAGTGGCCACACCTTTGCGGTGGCGGGCGAATTGGTCCAGCGGGGTGTACATCCAGAGATCATTTCCAATAATTTATACGATAATTATACGCTGGGACGCTTGCGTCTGATGCAGGAAGTCTTGGCAAGTCTGGAGATGCACGAAAAAGACCGGATTGCCATCATCAGAGTGACCCAGAAGATGCTGGAACGGACCTTCACCACCATGGAGGATACCGAATATTTTATTAATTTTCCTCGTGCTGTGCGGTCGGTGCGTGTTGCGGTCTTTCTCAAAGAAGTCGACCCAGACGTTGTTTCTGTCAGCCTGCGCGCCAAGGGGCAATGTGACGTTTCGCTTGTCGCTGCCCAGTTTGGCGGTGGCGGGCATCGGAATGCCAGTGGGTTTCGCATAAAAGGACAGGGGCTTGATGCGGTGCGCGACGCCCTGCTGCCGTTCTTGCTCCAGGCAATACGTTCCTAGCCCATGGAAGCGAGAGAATCCCTTTCTGTCAATGGGCAGGAGTGGGAAGAAGGGGTTTTCCTGGTTGACAAGCCCGAGGGATTGACCTCGTTTGCTATCGTTCGCAGAATCCGGTGGTTGCTCAAAATAAAAAAGGTCGGACATGCTGGTACGCTCGATCCTTTTGCTACTGGACTACTCGTTGTCTGTGTAGGCAGAGCGGCAACCCGGTGTATCGATGTGTTCATGGGCAGCAAGAAAACATATCTTGCCCGGCTCCAGTTAGGCATCGAGACCGAGACTCAGGATCCTGAGGGGGCAATCACCAGCTCGGCACCCGTGCCTGATCTCGACCCGGTGACCATTGATGCCTGTCTGCAGCGACATGTTGGCCCGCAAATGCAGGCCCCGCCGTTTTACTCAGCGGCGAAGCTCAACGGAAAACCTTTGTACGCTTATGCACGGGAGGGGGTATTCATCGAGAAAGCTGCCAAGCCAATCGAAATTTATTCTCTTACTTTTAAAGGGTACGATTTGAGCAATCATCGGCTGGACGTTGAGGTTGCGTGCAGCCGGGGCACCTATGTAAGGGTCTTGGCAGTTGATATTGGTAAAGCACTGGGATGCGGGGCCCATTTGGTCGGATTGCGCAGGACCGCCAGCGGGCCGTTTTCAGTGGGTGACTGCCTGTCGGGAACTGAGCTTTTTGCGGAAGATGGTCTGCAACTGCTGCGCAAATGCAGGCGCAGTATCGAGGAGGCTGTACGCTTCGTTTCGTTGCCTTCGCTTTAGACTTGCCACGATTTATCCACGTAGAGTATAGAAGTTAGACGTCGTTCCTCTGTGTCATCCCTCTGATGCAGGACTAGGGACAATTTATCCAGACTCCAGTAAAGGCGGAGGGGTGTTGCTTTTCTGGTAGCAGAAGGAAAAAGTGGAGGTGCCCCATGGCACAGACAACTGAAAAAAAGAAAGAAATTATTGAAAAATTCAAAATTCACGAGACCGATACCGGTTCCTGCGAGGTGCAAATAGCTTTGCTGACTGAGCGTATCGTGTATCTCACCGAGCATTTTAAAACGCATTCCAAGGATCATCATTCCCGCAGGGGTCTGTTGAAACTCGTTGGTCAGCGTCGTAGTTTGCTCAAGTATTTGCAAAAGAAGGATGTTGCCAAATACCGAGGCCTGATCTTGGAGCTTGGTATCCGCAAATAAGTCACTTCCGGGCGGAGGGCCGCTGTGGTCCTCCGTCCGTATTCCACGGTGTGTCAGTTCTGCAGCAGCGGAAAGGTCATAAAGACACAAAGGAAACAGAGAGAATTAGCAAGGGATGAAGATTGTCGCTGCATCCTTTGTGCCTTTGTGACAGAATTAAGCTGCACCAGACCCATCGTCACTTTTTAATGCACATTCCGGGAGAACCGGAGCAGGAGTAAGTATGATAAAAACAGTTGAAACCGAGATAGGTGGGCGAACCATCGTTTTCGAAACCGGTAAGATGGCCAAGCAGGCCAGCGGTTCCGTGGTGGTTTCGAGTGGCGACATTAAGGTGTTGGTCACCGTTGTCGCCGAAACTGAGTCAAAGGATTTAGGTTTTTTGCCGTTGACCATCGAATATCAGGAACGGATGTATGCGGCTGGCCGCATTCCAGGGAGTTATTTCCGTCGGGAGATTGGTCGACCCAGTGAGAAGGAAGTGCTGACCTGCAGGATGATCGATCGGCCTTTACGGCCGCTCTTCCCCAACGGCTATTCCAGCGAAACCCAGCTGATCGCCACGGTTTTTTCGGCGGATCAAGAATATGATCCCGATGTTCTGGCTATGAATGGTGCCTCTGCGGCCCTGATGCTCTCCGATATCCCGTTTGCCGGACCGGTGGCAGCTGCCCGGGTTGGGTATATCGACGGCCAGTATGTGCTCAACCCAAGTAAAAGTCAGCTCGAAAAATCCCAGATCAGTCTGGTTGTGGCTGGCACTCGCACGGCCGTAGTCATGGTCGAGGGCCGGGCCGGGGAAATGAATGAAGATGTTGTGCTGGAGGCAATCTTTTTTGCTCATGCCGGCATCCAACCGCTGATTGATCTCCAACTGCGACTGCAGCAGGAAGCCGGGAAAGCCAAGCGAGTTGTTGTTGCACCGACCGTTAATACCACTTTGAAAGACAAGGTCGAGGCCGTGGCGGCTGCCGGTATGGAAGAGGTGGTGACCATCGCCGACAAGATGGCCCGATCTAGTCGTTACAGCCAACTCAAAGCTGAGGTGCTGGCGTTGATTGATCCCGCCATGTTTGAGGCCCCAGGGCAGGTCACGGAATTGCTCAGCGGGTATAAAAAACAGGTAATGCGAGATCGCATTGTCAGCAAAGGGTTGCGTCTCGATGGCCGCTCCTTCGAAGAGGTCCGGCCGATCACCTGCGAGGTTGGTATCCTGCCGCGGGCCCATGGTTCTGCGCTCTTTACCCGGGGCGAGACCCAGGCCCTGGTCATCGGTACCTTGGGCAGCGAGCGTGATGAACAGCATTTGGAAGGTTTGGGTGGCGATGTCTACCGCCGGTTCATGCTCCACTACAATTTTCCGCCGTTCTGCGTCGGTGAAGTCCGCCGTCTGAGCGGCCCGAGCCGTCGCGATATCGGCCATGGCACCCTGGCCCGCCGCGGTATCGAGGCAGTTCTTCCTGCGGGTGACATCTTTCCCTACACCTTGCGGGTGGTTTCCGAGGTGCTGGAATCGAATGGCTCTTCTTCCATGGCCACGGTCTGCGGCGCCAGTTTGGCGCTCATGGATGCCGGCGTGCCGGTCAAGGCACCTGTGTCGGGTATTGCCATGGGGCTTATCAAAGAAGGAGAGAAGGTGGTTGTGCTCACCGATATCTTGGGTGATGAAGACCATCTTGGTGATATGGATTTCAAGGTCGTCGGCACTCGCGATGGTATAACCAGCCTGCAGATGGACATCAAAATCGATGGTGTCGATCGGGAAATAATGAAACAGGCTCTTGCCCAGGCAAAAAAAGGCCGGATACATATTTTGGAAATAATGGAAGCGGCCCTCGGTTCGCCCCGAGCAGTGGTTTCCGAGCATGCACCTAAGTATGTAACCATCAAGATCCATCCCGACAAGATTCGCGACATCATAGGCCCCGGTGGTAAAATCATCCGGGAGATGACAACCGAATTTGAATCCAAGATCGATGTCGATGATGATGGCACCATTAAGATTTTCAGCAATAACTGTGAGCAGGCCAATGCCCTGATCAAACGCATTCAACAGATCACCGCCGTGCCTGAGGTTGGCAAGATCTATGAGGGCGAGGTCCGGACTATCAAGGATTTTGGGGCCTTTGTCCAGATTTTCCCTGGTACCGACGGCATGGTGCATATCTCCGAGCTGGCTAATGAGCGGGTCAAAAACGTGACCGATGTGGTAAAGGAAGGCGATATTATCAAGGTCAAGGTCATTGATGTTGACAGCCGGGGCCGCATTCGTCTGAGCCGTAAGGCGGCATTGGCAGAGGGTGAAGAGTAATTCACCGGTGTAGTCCTTAAGCCAAACGATAAAGCCGATTGCCGTGGAAACGGGAATCGGCTTTTTTTTTGTTGAAATTGAGAAAAATGCCCTAGAATTGCCAAAAAAAAGGGTTGTGGGAGTGGACGATGCAAGCGGTGACCGTTGCTTTTAGCTGGATCGATACTGAACAGGCTGTTGACCTATCACTGCCGGCATATGCGACAGAACTGGCGGCGGGTATGGATGTGAGCGCTGCGATTAATGAACCGCTGGTGCTTGAACCTGGAGATATCAGGCTGGTGCCCTGCGGCTTTGCGGTGGCGATTCCGGAAGGTTTTGAGATGCAGGTCCGTCCCCGTTCGGGGCTGGCGGTAAAACACGGCGTCACCGTCATTAACGCCCCTGGAACGATTGATGCCGATTACCGGGGCGAGATCAAGGTAGGGCTGGTCAATCTCGGCCGCGATTCTTTTATGGTCCGGCGTGGCGACCGTATCGCCCAGTTGATTCTGGCGCCGGTCGTCAGGGCCCTGTTTCTAGTGCAGCCGGAGCTTGAACAAACAGCTCGGGGGAGCGGCGGATTCGGTCATACCGGGTTGCAACAGGCGGATTGCCCGGTGGGAACAGGCAGCTTGTGAGGTTCTCGGTCCTGGGCAGCGGCAGCAAGGGCAATTGCACGCTGGTGGAGTCGGGCTCAACCCGTCTGCTCATCGATAATGGTTTCTCGGGCAAGGAGATTATCGCGCGTCTGGCCGGATTAGGGGTCGCCCCGGAAACGCTCACCGCTATTGTGGTCACCCATGAACACGATGACCATATTAAAGGAATCGGTGTGCTCGCCAGGCGCTTGCACCTGCCGGTGTATGCCAATGCAGCCACACACAGAGCAGCGGAGCGCAGGGTCGGCAATCTGCCGTCGCGGCGTGAATTTGGGGTTGGCGAGGCCTTTGTTTTGGGTGATCTGCAGATCCATCCGTTTTCGGTATCCCATGACACCGTGGATCCGGTCGGATTCGTGGTCAGCGATGGCGCAAGCAGCCTGGGCTATTGCACGGACACCGGCAAAATTACGCAACTTATCAAATATCATCTGCGAAAATGCCAGGCCTTAGTTCTCGAGGCCAACCACGATGTGCGGATGTTGCAAGAGGGACCCTATCCGTTACCACTCAAACAACGGGTGCTGTCCAGCAGAGGCCACCTGGCTAATGCTGATTCAGTGGAACTTGCTGCCTGTCTGGCCGCAGATCGGTTGCAGCTGCTGGTGCTTGCCCATCTTAGTGAAATGAACAACCATCCTGACCTGGTGCTCCAGGAGGTGGGGCGTCGGCTGACAGGTTTTGGAACGCTCGAAGTATTGCTGGCCAGTCAGTGGCAGGCCGGGCCCTTACGGGAGATCCTGCCGTGAGGGCAGCTGCTGCGGTTGGGCGGGGGTAGGTGTGAAACCTCTAGCCGCGCGGATGAAAACGCTGATGGGTGGATTTGAGACGGGCGGTATCGACATGGGTGTAGATCTGGGTCGTGGAGATATCGGTGTGTCCCAACATCATCTGGACTGAGCGTAAATCGGCGCCCCCTGCCAGGAGATGGGTGGCAAAGGAATGGCGCAGAATGTGCGGGCTGATTTCCTTGTCGATACCTGCGGCCAGGGCAACTTCCCGAATAATTTGCCAGAAACGATTTCTGGTCATGCTCGTGCCCCGATTGGAAATGAACAGCAGGGGGCTCGGTTTGCGTTTCAGAATCAGTGGGCGTCCTCGTTCAATATAATCTTTAATGAGTGCCCTGGTAGTTTCGGAAAAAGGAATGACTCGCTCTTTGTTGCCTTTGCCAAGGATACGGAGGTGGCAATTGCTTAAATTGCAGCCGTTAACAGGCAGACTGACCAGTTCGGAAACCCGCAGACCGGAAGCATACAGCAGGTATAGCATCGCATAGTTTCGCAACACCAATGGAGGGGTAAGCTCTGGGAGTTGCAGCAGGGTATTGACTTCTGCAATACCCAGGACCTTTGGGAGGCTACGCCCTATTTTTGGTGCATCAATTTCAGCGGTGGGGTTGGCGAGGAGCATGCCTTGCTCCTGGAGGAACGAAAAAAAAGCCCTTAACGCCGCCAGCCTTCGGGCGTTGGAGCGGGCGCTGATGTGGTGCTCGTGACAGAAACGAAAGAACTGCTGAATATGTATCTTGCCTATTCCCTCCGGGGAGAGCGGATGGCCGTGGGCGACAAATCGAAAAAAAGATTCCAGATCAGCTCGGTAGGCGGCAACGGTATTTCTTGCTAGCCGTTTCTGGACGGTAAGGTGTTGAAGAAAAAGCTGGAGATGATCGATGGAGTCAGTAAGCTGCAGAGGCGTGATGGATGGGTGGAGGTAAAAAAAAGCCCTAACGGCAGATCCGTTAGGGCTTTCAATTCAGAACCGGCTTCTTACCCGATTGAATTTGCGAAGTTTGCGCAGGGCCTCCGCTGCTTTGCGGCGTTTTTTGACACTGGGTTTTTCATAATATTCACGCCGTTTCAGCTCTCGTTTAATACCGTCGATCTGCAGTTTTTTCTTCAACTGCCTGATCGCGTATTCAAGGTCACCTCTGACATCGACTTCGATCATAATTGCATCACTTCCTTTGGTGGTTGGCCGGGGCCATTAATAAGAGTATTTTTGAAACTCAACAAAATATCTTTTCTGCCTAAGCTTGTCAATGTAAATCACTGATTAATAGATGATCCGTTCTCTCTTTTTAGGCGGAAAAGGAAAGGGTGAAGGGCATGGCCGTTTATCGTAAGGGCCCCATTGTGGAGGTTCAATTTTTGTTCCTTTTGATTGTTTTTCTAGGTCGTGATGGTAACATATCTCGGAATTGTTCAACCGGGTAGACAGGGTGCTTTGTTCATTCAACTGGAGATCGACGATGGCTAAAATTCGATTGGCGCTTATTGCCGGTGGGATATCAGATGAACGTGAGGTGTCGCTCAGGGGCGCGATTGGGGTTGAGAAGGCGCTTGATCCGGACAAATACGAAGTCATCAGGTATGACCCGGCAACCGATTTGGCCCAAATTGCCCTGGATGCCGATCATCTTGATGTCGCTTTTATCCTGTTGCACGGTGTGCATGGTGAAGACGGTACGATTCAGGGATTTCTTGATCTGCTCGGCATTCCCTATCAGGGGGCGGGGGTCCTGGGCAGTGCCTTGGCTATGGACAAAAATCTTGCGAAGACACTGTATAAGCTCAATGGCTTGCCGGTAGCTCCATGGGTAATGGCTGTTCCCGAGGATCTTGAGGATACGAGCCGGATTACCGGGAGGCTCCATTTGCCCTGCGTGGTAAAGCCGGTGCGGCAGGGATCTTCCATTGGCATGTCGATCGTGCGTGCGGCCGATCAATTGTCCGGCGCTTTACGGCTGGCCCTGCAGCATGACAGCGAGGTCATGGTTGAGGAGTTCATCAAAGGACGTGAATTGACGGTGGGGGTTATCGGTAATGCTGAACTGACCCCTTTGCCCTTGATCGAGATCATTCCTGACAGCCGCTTTGATTTTTTTGACTACGAAGCCAAATATCAACCGGGCGCGAGTCAGGAAATCTGTCCGGCACCGGTGAGCGAGCAGGTCAGGCAGAAGGCGCAGCAATACGCATTGACCGCCCATCGTAGCCTGCAGTTACGTGGGTACAGCCGTACCGACATGATTTTGGCGGGTGAAGAGCTCTATCTGCTCGAAACCAATACCATCCCCGGGATGACCCCGACAAGTCTACTGCCCCAGGCCGCCGCCGAAGCGGGGCTTGCTTTCAGCGCTTTGCTGGACCGGTTGATTGAACTTGCCCTGGAAAAATCCCGAGGATTGAAGAGCTGAGCAGCGGGTGTTGCACCGGGGAAAGGACCCCGGTTTCTTTTGCTAAAAGCGGGTCTCGAAATACGGTTCCAGGACTTTGGGTAAGCGAACCGTGCCATCCGCCTGCTGGTAATTTTCGAGAATGGCCAGCAGGGTGCGCCCCACCGCCAGGCCCGATCCGTTGAGGGTATGGACAAGCCGGCTCTTTTTTTCGCCTTTAGGACGATATCGGATTCCCGCCCGTCTGGCCTGAAAGTCGAGGAAGTTGGAACAGGAGGATATCTCCCGGTAGGTGTTCTGACCCGGGAGCCACACCTCAATGTCATAGGTTTTAGCCGACGAAAATCCCAGGTCGCCCGCGCAGAGGGTGATGACTCGGTAGGGCAGGCCCAGGAGTTGCAGCGCGGCCTCCGCATCAGCCAGCAGGCTTTCCAATTCTTCCCATGAGCTTTCCGGGGTAGTGAATTTCACCAGCTCCACTTTTTCAAACTGGTGCTGGCGGATGAGCCCTCGGGTATCTTTGCCGTATGATCCCGCCTCCGAACGGAAGCAGGGTGTGTAGGCCGTGTACTTCAGCGGTAGTTCGTCTTCGTTAAGGGTTGCACCGGCATGGATGTTGGTTACCGGGACCTCGGCGGTGGGAATGAGCCATAAGTCCCATCCTTCGATTTTAAACAGCTCATCCTTGAATTTCGGCAGCTGTCCGGTGCCGGTCATGGCTTTCGAGTTGACCATGAACGGCGGCAGCACCTCGGTGTATCCGTGCCGCTGGGTATGCAGGTCAAGGAAAAAATTGGTCAATGCTCTCGACAGTTTGGAGCCAAATCCTTTCAGCAAGGAAAAACGAGCTCCTGCAAGCCGGGCAGCGGTTTCGAAGTCCAGGATGCCGAGCCGCTCACCGATTTCCCAGTGAGGTAGGGGCGCAAAGGAAAAGGCGGGGATCTCGCCCCATTGTTTTATTTCCACATTGTCCTGCTCATCTTTCCCTGGTGGCACGGAAGCATCGCAAAGATTGGGTATGGACATGATAACATCCTGCAACTGGAGTTCGATCTCAGCCAGGGTTATGTCCAGTTCTTTTATCTGCTCAGAAACGTGGCGCATTTCAAGGATAAGAGGCTCTGCTTGTAAGCCTTCTCCAGATTGTTTCAGCGATGCGATTGTTTTAGAAACCGTGTTGCGCTGGTTCTTCAGCGCTTCAACCTCTGAAAGCAGCGCAAGGCGACGATTGTCGGTTTGCGAAAATTGGTCAATGAGCTGCGGGGCTACCCCACGGTGGAGACTTTTTTCTCGGACCAGATCCAGGTTTTCCCTGACAAAGCGTAATTCAAGCATAGCCGTGTTAATGAGTTAGGAGGAGATGAGGAGAGGGTTGCAGTCTGACAGGCAGGCCGACGTTTGCCGATCCCATCGGCTTTTATCACGGCATTCCTGGAAACGCAACGGGTATTCAATTGCTTTTATCCTTCGGTTTTGCTACCTTTTTCAAGTTGCAGATAGAAAAAATAAATTCTTACAAGCTGTTGGAAACACTATGGCTGCATTAAGTAAAACTTTTGTCATATTTCTTCTGGAACTGCGGGGTGCAGTGAAGACGCTGGGTATCGCTTTTGCGGCCATGACCCTGCTATTCTTTTTTCTGTCCAGTCAACTCCTCGCCGTCTTTCAGGGGCACCTGGGAGGGAATCTCTATTTTTTCTCCGTGGCCGGGCCTTTCCTTGCACATGTTAAAATGGCTTTTTTTGGGGCCTTGTATGTGCTGATGCCTTTATGCATGCATGTTCTGTGGAAGGCTATTGGTAAACCCTTTGGTGTAACCGGTCATAAGCTGTTCTGGTTTGTTCTCGCCACCTGTTTTCTTTTTTACGGTGGCACAGTGTTCTGTTATATGGTGACCCTGCCGTACGGGATCCAGTTTTTGCTCAGTTTTCAATCACAGAATTTACAGGCCGTGATCTCTATCAATCAGTTCGTGAGTTTTGTCACCTTGTTTGTCCTTGCCTTTGGTGTGATCTTTGAACTCCCTGTTTTCATGGTATTCAGTGCGCAAGTGGGGGTGATTACCCGTAAGACGTATGAAAAGAACAGGCGGTATGCCATACTGGTTATCGCCATCCTAGCCGCCGTACTCACGCCAACCCCCGATGTTTTCAATATGGCGCTTATGGGTGTCCCCTTATACGTCCTGTACGAATCCGGGATATTGCTGATCCGTCTCCTGCGCCTGGATGCTTCAGAACACCTTGGGTAGGGCAGGGCGAGTCCAATGCCGGAGCTTACGCAAAACCCTTTAAGACCAGGGGGCAGTGTTTGTTCGCGGTGGTGCTCGGTTTTAATTTCTGCGGTGTCCCTGTCAGAAGGCAACGACCTGTATTCCGTGGGCGGTCAGCAGTGCTGCCGTCACTCCGGGAAGGGGGACCAGGCCACAAGACGGGCTGCCCGATTTGAGAAAACAGAGATTAATGTGTTGTGCCCGGGCGATGGCCAGTACCATGGATGCCCCTCGGATAAACTGAGCGGACAGGTCGTTGCCGTCACGATCCATAACCTGGGCAGTGCCAGCCAGGACGGCGTGACCATCGCCGTTGACCATATTGGCAGGCGGGCGTGGAGTAGGCAGGCCGCCAAGCTGTTCGGGGCAGACCGGTATCCAGTGATAGGCGGCCAGTTGTTGCAGGCCGGCCGGACTCCCTTTGCTTTTTCCATCGTATCGCGTACACAATCCGGTGAGACAGGCGCTGACCAGACATTTTTTTTGTTTTTGAGACATGGCTATCGGCGTTGAGCTCGGTTGGGTCAGGAGGAATATGGTGATACGAAAAAAAACGGAAGACAACCGGCAAGAGAAAAGGATGCTCTGGTCCCTTGGTGTGATCGTGGCCGTTTTTTTTCTGCTGTGGATCTTTTTCGCTCCTGGTCGAGGATATTTCCATTATCGGAAATTGCAAAGGGAAATAACCGCCTTGACGCAGGAGAACAGCCAGCTTGAAGCCAAGAATGCTGAACTAACCAAGGACATCAAACGGTTGCAGTCCGATGACACCTATCTTGAAGAGGTGGCTCGTAAGAAACATGGGCTTTTGAAGAAGAATGAGACCGTTTACGAGTTTGATCCCCCCAAGAAAAAGAAATAATGCCTTTGCCGCAGGGCTTTAGGGTCTGGGCAGGCGATATCCAACTGTTGCAGGCGAATCCTTTCGGACATTTCTGCTTCTAACGCTTGTTGGGGCACGTTGCAAATGAAAGATGGTTATGAGTACTGATCAAAAACGAGCATGGGGGGAGACCTTGTCAGCTGAGAAAACTGCCGGCTGCGACCACAATGGCCAAGGGGTTGAGGTCCGGCCGGATCGTTCCGCCGTTGTGGCTCTCGCCTCGGACCTCCGAACCTGTCTGCAGTTTCAGCAGCAGTTGGGGGTCGGACCCTATCCGCTGACGCCGGGTTTACGGAAGTTTCTGGCAGGGAAGGGGGGAAAGCTCAACGCTGCGGAACCTGTCAAGCAGGTACCCCAGCCTATTTCTCCTCCCCGTTCCGCAATGCCGCAGCCTGCCAGCACCGCTGCAACCTCTGGTCAACTCACATCCTTGCACCTGGATATTGAAAACTGTCGATTATGCAACTTGGTTTATGTGCGCCAGGGGCAGGTGCTTGGTGTCGGCGCGGTTGCGGCTCGTCTTCTGATCATTGGCGACTATTCCAGTCAAGAAGACGGATTTTTACCGAAAACCCTGTTTGGTGCAGCGGAAGATGCCATGCTCTGGAATATGATGCGGGCTATAGGGCTTGCACCTGAAGAGGTGTATGTCACCAATACCGTCAAATGTTGCCCTCTGGCTGCTCGGCAACCGGAAAGAGAGAGTGAGCAGTGCTGCCTTGCCTATCTGCGCAGGGAGATCGAACTGATTCGACCGCAGATTATTTGCGCCATGGGTGAGGCTGCAGCACGATCAGTCTTGGGGAGCAGTGAGCCGGTCGTTCGATTGCGTGGCCGGTTCCACCCCTATAGATACGGTGGGGAAGCTGAGAATAGTATCCAGATTATGGTAACCTTTCATCCTCGTTTCCTCTTGGCATGTGGGGATATGAAAAAAGCGGCTTGGAAGGATCTGCAGATGATGCAACGTCAGCTGCAGGTGCGGTGAGAGAACCGAGATGGTCTGCAAGCAGGTTGGTGGTCGCCCTTGGTGGCTTGCTGCAATGGAGAATTTTTTTAAACGGTTGATGAACAGATCGCGTTGGTCATTTTTCCAATGTCCGTCATGATTTATTTTTCCCGGTGACGAACAGTTCGAAAAGGTTCTCAAAAACAAAAGGAATAGCAGAGGCCTGCGCATTGGCAGAGCCGGCATAGGACTTTGTCAGTTCAAAGGCACGTTCAAAGGCATCTTCGTAGTCTGATGCCTTGGTTTTTTTTATAATATTGACGAGTTCTTCGGCAATAGGGTCTTCCATGTATTCACCGTTGGGCTAAACAATTGATTACAGGCAGCCGCGGAAGGCCTGTCAAGATCGGAGATACCCGCCCCGGATGTATCTGCACTGAGAACCTGTCCGGAGAATTGTCCGGCAGTATCCTACTTTTCCGATAAGGCCCAATAATGGGGGCCTGGTTGCTCTCCTCCCACGGGTGCCTGAGTCTACCAGGTTCGGTACGTCCCCGTATCGAGATGGACAAAGTCCGATTTAGCGTAATACCCCACTCCGCCACTCTTCATTCCCACGGCGCATTGGTGAATCTGATCGGTATCGGCCCCGGAAAAACGAATATCAATCGCTTTCCCTTTCATGTGCAGACTGTGTCCGGCCACGCCAGAACTATGTTCTCGTAACTGTCTGTTCGTTAGGGGGGACCGGAACCCGGAGATCACCTCGTAGACCCCTTTGCGTCCCATTTGTCCCTGAATGGACCAAAGGATATCAAGAAGTTTTGGGTCGATCGGATGGGCTTTTCCGGTCTGGTAGTCACGCAGGAAATAGTTGATTTGCGCAAGTGCCTTTGGGTTGTAGACCTTGCCCAAAGCATAGGTAATATTGAGTTCCTGTTGCGTATGGGTGTGATAAAAAGAGAGGGCGCGTTTTCCTAGAATCTTGGATTTTCCCATAACCTTGGGTTTCCCAATAATCTTGGCACATGTGATGGTCGGTACGGATAATACGGTGAGCCCTAAAGCTATCTGAGTTGATTGTTTAAGAAAAAATCGACGGGACAAGACGGATTCTACACTATTTTCTGTAACCATTATCCTCTTTATGCAAGGGTTAGCCAGTTTTTGGTCTAGACTTATAAAACACCAACGCTGAGTGGTTGCAGCAGTTAAAACCGTTCCATATAAATGTACAGATTCGCTCTTGTCAAGAAATTGAATAAAAAAATCGTATTAAGGCAGTCTGTTGACAGTGAAATTTTATCGATTTTCCAGGTAAATGGTTTTCATCGCAACGGGCATCCCTTTCCGATCCAGCAGCGACCTCCGTCCCGTTCTTTGGGGGAATCAGGCAATTCCCCGATTTGTTGTGTCTGCTCATCTGCGTCTGCAGGTCAGATTCAATCCCTGTTGAACAGCTCGTCGCGATGGATTATCCTGGTCTGCACAGATGAATATCACAGAACGCACGAGGGCATAATCACGCAAAAACATTTCTTGGCCGTAAGCGGGCTTCCCCTCGGTCGCCGAATCGTAAAACAATCATGAAGATTATCTCCGGTGGGCAGACGGGTGCCGATCAGGCAGCCCTTGATGCGGCCATTGCCCTGAACATTCCCTATGGCGGCTGGCTGCCAAAGGGCAGAAAAACCGAAAATGGGCCCCTGGCGCAGCGGTACGCACTGCGTGAGCTGCATTCTGTCAGATACAGAGACCGTACCGAAAAAAATATTTTGACTGCCGACGGCACGCTGATTTTTTCATTCGGGCCTCTTACGGGGGGATCGGCGCTGACAGAAGCTCTGGCAATCCGTCATGACCGACCCTTCTTGCACACCGACTTTGAACTGGTCGACAGAATGCAAGCTGCCGTTCTGGTGGAAAACTGGCTCCGGGCCATGCAGGTTGCAACCGTTAACGTCGCCGGTCCCAGAGCGAGTTCCGAGCCGCGGATCTACGCAGCTGTCTTCTCACTGCTGACCGAGATCCATTGGCCGAAACAATAGATCGGGTACATTGCTAGCCCCGCCCTTTATCAAACAGTCAGCACCCCTATTCCAAACACCTTTTGCAGGAGACGCCTTTGTTTCTTCATCAGTCCAACCGGCTGGAGCTCCTTTTTCACCAGCTTTGCGACGTTATGCGGGAGCCGTTGGACGATCCCCTGGCCCCGGAAATTATCGTGGTGCACAATCAGGGGATGGCGCAATGGGTTGCGCAGCAGATCGCCTTTGCCACTGGGATCGCGGCTCATCTTCACTTCCCGCTGCCGGCCCGCTTTGTCTGGGACCTGTTCCACCGGATTTCGGGCGAGGTTCCTGATGAGGATCTCTTTGCCAAGCCGGTCCTGCGCTGGCGCATTGCCGCCCTTTTGCCGCAATGGTTCGGGCATCCTGCCTTTGCGGAGATCGCCGCCTATCTGCGCGACGACGCTGACGGCTGCAAGCAGTATCAGTTGGCAACACGGATGAGCGAGGTCTTTGACCAGTACCAGGTCTACCGTCCGGATCTGCTGACTCGCTGGGAACAACACTCGGGGGAAGATCACTGGCAGGCGCTGCTCTGGCGTCAGTTGACCGCCACTGCCACCCCGCACCGGGCCCATTTGCCCGAGCAATTTCACCGGATCCTGACCGGCTCAGCCGATCATGCTGCGCACCTGCCCCTCCGTTTCCACCTGTTCGGGATCAATTCCTTGGCCCCGGTGTACCTGGAAATCATAGAGCAGATCAGCCGCTGGACCGAAGTCCATCTCTTTCACCTCAGCCCCTGCCGCCACTACTGGGGCGACCTGGTCTCTGCCCGGCAGCTGGCCGGCCTGGAGAAGCAAGGCAGAATGCTTCCCGCATCCGGTTTTGCTCCCTACTATGACCAGGGCAATCCCCTTCTGGTTTCTCTGGGCCGGACCGGGCAGGATTTTTTCCGGCAACTACTCGACCGGCAGATGCAGGAGATCGACCTCTACCAGGAAAATGTTCACCCGCACCTCCTGGCCACCCTGCAAAACGATATCCTCGACCTCAAGGATCGGTCCGCCGCCGAGCAGGAGCCCTATCTGCTGCACGCCGCCGACCGTTCCCTGCAATTCCATCGCTGTTTTTCCCCCCTGCGTGAGATCCAGGTCCTGCATGACCGCCTCCTCGATTGTTTCCAGCAGTACCCGGATCTGACCCCGGCGGACATCCTGGTAACGGCCCCGGACATACAAACCTACGCCGACGCCATTGCCGGGGTGTTTGGCGAGGCGAGCCTTGACCGCCGCATCCCCTGGTCGATCGCCGACCAGTCCCTGCATCGGGAACAGCCGGTGGTGCGTTGTTTCCTTGAACTGCTCGCCCTGTTTGGTGGACGATTTACGGCCTCGTCGGTTCTCGCCCTTTGTGAGACCACGGCCTTGCATCATCGCTTTGGTCTGGATCAGGCCATCCTGCCGCGCCTGCATGCCTGGGTCAGGGAATCGGGTATCCGCTGGGGCCTGGACCAGGAACATCGGCAGCAACTGGGGGTGCACGCCGACCATCAACACAGCTGGCAGTTCGGCCTGGACAGGCTGCTGCTGGGCTATCTGATGGGCGAGTGCCAGGAATCGTATCAGGGCCTCCTGCCCTATCCCCACCTTACCGGGAGCGAGGCGGGTGAGTTGGGTGGGTTTCTGACCCTGATCGACACCCTGGCATATTGGCGTCGACGCCTTGAAGAAAGCGGTACTGCCGAGGACTGGTGCGGGCGGTTGCTGGCGATGGTGGAGGCGTTTTTCGATCCCGACTTGGAGGAGCAGGGCTTGGCCAGTCTGCGGGAGACGATTAATACCTTTAAAACCCATTGCCTGCTCGCCGGTTATACGGCAAGTATGACGCCGGCCATGGTCAAGCACCACCTGGAAGAGGCGCTTTCCCGGCCCGGAGGTGGTCAGGCCTTTCTCAGCGGCCGGGTGACCTTCTGCAATATGGTGCCGATGCGTTCGGTGCCTTTCCGCATCATTTGGCTGCTGGGATTAAACGATGGCGATTTTCCCCGTTCCCAGCACCCGGCGCCTTTTGATCTGATGGCGAGTGAACCCCGGCTCGGCGATCGCAACCGCCGCCATGACGACCGCTATCTCTTCCTCGAAGCCCTGCTTTCCGCCCGCGACCTGCTGGCCCTCTCTTGGGTGGGCCGGAGTCAACGCGACGACAGCGTAACCCCTCCCTCAGTGGTGGTCAGCGAGCTGCAGGATTATCTCAACCAGAGCTGTGTCGTCCCTGAGGGAACCGCCGTTGATCACCTGACCACCAAACACCCGATGCAACCCTTCAGCCCGCGCTGTTTTGACGGTACGGCCGCCACTGCCAGTTACAACCGGGCCTGGCAGCCCGCCGACAGCAAGGTCGAGCCTCGCCTCTTCCTCTCCGCCGCCTTGGAACCACCCGGGCCGGAATGGCGATTCGTCGATATTCGCACGCTGGTCCGGTTCTGGCGCCATCCTGTCCGTTTTTTTCTCGAGCAGATCGTCGGCCTGCAGCTTCGGAAAGAGGAAGCCGGGATCGAGGAAAGCGAAACGTTTGTGCTCGATTCTTTGCAGCAATACCAGGTCCGCCAAGCTACCGTTCATGATCTGCTCCTAGCTCGATCGCCGGAGCAGGTCTTCGCTAAGCTGACCAGCAGCGGCCAGCTGCCCCAGGGAGGCTTCGGCCGCGCCCAGTTCACCGGGATAGCCTGGGGCTGCGGTGAGATGGCCGACCAGATGCGGCCCCTGCTGGCTGACCCGCTCCCGCCGTTGGAGATCGATTGCACCGTCGGCCCCTTCCAGCTCACCGGCTGGCTGACCGACCTCTGTCCCGGCGGTCGTGTCACCTGGCGCAGCGGAGCGCTCAAGGGTGCCGACCTGATCGAGTTGTGGATCCTGCATCTGCTGCTCAACCTGGTGGCCCCCTCGCACCTGCCCTTGGTCTCGATCCATACGGCCCGGGATAGCGCCCCGAGTTCGCCCACTTTGGGCCTCCACACCCTCAGGCCAGTGGCCGATCCGGAGCCCTATCTCCGGGAACTGCTCGATCTCTACTGGCAGGGTCTCTCCGCGCCGCTACCCTTTTTCCCGGAAACCAGCAGGGCCTGGGCCGAGGCCGCAGGGACCGGCCGGGAGGAACAAAAGGCTCGAGCGGTCTGGGCAAAGGGCTTTCAAGGCGGCGGCGAAGGCGATGGCCCGGAATACCGCTATTTTTTCAAGGAGGTTGATCCCCTGGATAGCAGCTTTATCGCTCTGAGTGCCCTTTTCGGGCCGATCTTCGCACACCTGGAGGCCGACCGTGCAGCCGCTTGATCCACTCACCATCCCGCTCCAGGGCTGCCGTCTGCTTGAGGCCAGCGCCGGCACCGGCAAGACCTACACCTTGGCGCTGCTCTTTCTCCGTCTGCTGCTCGAACGTCAGCTGGAGGTGGATCAGATCCTGGTGGTGACGTTCACCAGGGCCGCCACCGGCGAGCTGCGCGACCGCATCCGCCGCCGACTGCGCGAGGCCCTCGACGGCCTTGAGCAACGGGGCCCGATGGATCCGCAACTGAATGCTCTGCTGGCCGCCGTTTCCCCGGACCTGGGCAAAAGGCTGTTGGCTGATGCCCTGGTGCGCATGGATGAGGCCGCCATCTATACCATCCATGGCTTTTGTCAGCGCATCCTTCAGGACCACGCCTTTGAATCCGGCTCGCTGTTTGATCTCGACCTCCTGGAAAACGAGACCGATCTTCGCCGCGAGATTATCGAGGATTTCTGGCGCAACCGTTTCTACCCAGCCCCAGTCGAGGAAGCTGCCTGGGCCGCGGCCACCTGGAAGGAACCGATGGGATTGCTCAAAGCCCTCGGCGCTTCGGCCTCTGCTCAAGCTGCCGAGATCCTGCCGGCTGTGGATCCTGTCCAGCTCAACCACCTGGAGACGCTAAGCCGGGCGCTCTTCATCCGGGTGCAGCAGGCTTGGTTTGCCGCCCGTGACGAGGTGCAGGCTATTCTTGCAGAACATCCCTGCCTGCAGCGCAACGACAAGGCCTATCGGCTCCACGACCGGGTGCCGGAACTGCTGGCGGCCATGGACAACCTGGCAGCACTCCCCGTCCTGCCTCTGCTCCTGCCTAAGGGGATCGACAAGCTGGCCGCTTCAACGATGGCTACCCTGCTCCTCAAAAAATGCAAACAACCGCCGCCGACCCACCCTTTCTTTTCCCTGTTCGACGAATTGCTCGCCTCTCTCCAGGCGTATCTTTTCGGCCTGCGCTTCGGTGTCCTGCACGAGGCCCGGAGTTCCCTGCAGCATGAGCTGGAGCGGCGCAAACACCAGCAGGGCTGGCTCTCCTTTGACGATCTGCTCACCCGCCTGGCATCGGCCCTGGACCGGCCCGGAACCGGGGCACAGCTGGTAGCCGGGATCGGGGCGCGTTTTCCGGTGGCCCTAGTCGATGAATTCCAGGATACCGATCCAGTGCAATACCGCTTATTCGCTAAAATTTATGGGCAGGGACCTCGGACCCTGTTCATGATCGGCGATCCTAAGCAGGCGATATACTCCTTCCGCGGTGCCGACATCTTCACCTATATCCAGGCCCGCCGTGACACCCAGCTGGCCAACCGCTACACCCTGGCCACCAATTACCGCTCGACTTCCGCCATGGTGGGGGCGGTGAACACCCTGTTCGGCCGCCGGGCCGATGCCTTTATTTTTACCGATGATATCGGTTTTTACCCGGTTCAGGCCGCTGTCGAGGCTGAGATCCCGCCGCTGCTGCTGGGCGATATCCCGGCCTCTCCCCTAACCGGACTGATCCTGGACAGCGAGGCTTTGCGCAACGAGAAATCCCCCTTGATCAGCAAGGAACGGGCCGAGCGGGCCGCCGTCGATTTCTGCACCGACACCATCATGCATCTCCTGAGAGAGGCCGATGCCGACCGGGCGTCCATTGGCGGCAAGCCGCTCACCACCGGTGATATCGCCATTCTGGTCCGTACCCACCGGGAGGCTGAGGCCATGCAGCAAGGGCTGCGGCGCCGTGGCCTGCACAGCGTCTATTACAGCCAGAATTCGGTCTTTGCCACCGAGGAGGCCGGGCAGTTGGCCCTGGTGTTGGCGGCCCTGACCGATCTCTCCCAGCCCGCCCGAATCCGCACCTGCCTGGCCACCGACCTCTTTGGCTGCACCGGTGAGGACCTCCAGGCCTTGCATAACGACCAACAGAGCTGGGATGCCCAGTTGACCGTCATGCTCCAGTACCAGCAGCTCTGGCGCGACCAGGGATTCATGGCCATGTTCCAGCACCTGATGGCCGATCAAAAGGTGACCCGCCGCCTCTCGGCCCTGCCCGGCGGTGAACGGAGCCTGACCAACTTTCTGCACCTGGCCGAACTGCTTCAGGAGAGCCCGGCTGCTCAGCACGGTATGGCAGGGCTGCACCGCTGGTTTCGGCAACAGCTCCATGCCCCGGACCACAACGCCGCCAACCAGTTGACCCGCCTGGAAAACGACGAACAGTTGATCCGGATTGTGACCATCCACCGAGCCAAGGGGCTGGAATTTCCCGTGGTCTTCCTTCCCTTCCTCTGGGCCATGCGTTCGCTGCCTGATAATCAGCCCCTGAGCTTTCATCACCGCCTGACCCTGCAGACCACCATCGATCTCGGCACCGGCAAGGAGGAGCACCGTCGCTGGGCCGAAGAGGAGCAGTTGGCCGAGGAGTTACGCCTGCTCTATGTAGCAGTGACCCGGGCGAAATGCTGTTGCCTGTTCTGCTGGGGACGGGTGAAGGGGTTTGAGCGGACCGGACTGGCCCATCTCCTCCATCGGGGCCTTGTCCCCGACACTGATACGGCCCTGCTTGGCGACCTTGCGTGCTTGAATGAGTCGGCGCCGGTGATCGCTATCACCCCCTTTCCCGAGAGCTTCGGCACCACCCGCCGGTCCGCCCTGGGCGAGTCCCCAATCCTACGCTCCAAGTCCTTTTTCGGCCGGATCAACCTCGGCTGGTCGATGACCAGTTATTCCCGGCTGACCGCCGGCACCGACAGTCCTCCGGACCGGGACGAGTTGAGCGCTTTCCAACCGATGGAACCCGAGGATTTTACCTCCATTTTCACCTTCCCCCGGGGACCGGCGGCCGGCACCTGCCTGCATACTCTGCTGGAACGGCTGGATTGCAACTGGCCGGCCCTGAAGCAGCAGCCCCTGGTAGGCGAAGTCCTGGAACAGGGCGGGATCGATCGCCGCTGGCTGGCGGCCACCGTCCGCTGGCTGGATGCTCTGCTCGGGGTCGAACTGCCGGGTAGTTGCCGTCTGGGGCAGCTAGAGGCCGGCGACCGGATCAATGAACTCAGCTTTCTCTTTCCCTTGGAACAGGTCAATATCCGGCGCTTCAACGAGCTCCTCGACACCATCGGTCTGCTGCCCCTAGCCGCCGTCGGCTCCTCCCTGCAGGGCTTGATGAAGGGGTTCATTGATCTGGTCTTCCGGTACCAGGGCCGCTATTTCCTGGTTGACTACAAATCCAACCACCTTGGTTTCGATCTCCGTCACTACGGCCCAGAAGCCTTGGCCGGGTGCATGGACAGCCACCAATATCATCTCCAATCGCTCATTTACACCCTGGCTCTGCATCGTTTTCTTCGCAGCCGGATTGCCGGGTATGCCTACGAGACGCACTTCGGCGGGGCTTATTATCTGTTTCTTCGGGCCATGCATCCGCAACATCCACCGGGTACAGGCATCCATGCCGCTCGTCCCGACCAGGCCCTGATCGACCAGCTGGATGCCTGTTGCAGCGGCGGGGAGGTGGTACGATGACCGTTCTTAACTCCTTGCTTGCCGCCCGCGTCCTGCGTCCTCTTGATGTCCAGGCAGGACGTCTGCTGGCCCGATTGTCTGGCAGAACCTGTCCGGAACTGCCTATTGCTGCGGCCTTTGCCAGTTGGGCGACTGGACAGGGGCACACCTGTCTGCCCCTGTCCGCAGTGGCCGATCGACTCGCTGAGGCAGGGCTGGACAGCCCTCGGTTCATCAATACCGCCGCGGTTCGGCAGGCCCTGCTGGCTACCCCGGTGGTCGGCCGCCCCGGCGACCATTGCCCCTTGATTCTTGATGAGGCGGACCGGCTCTACCTGCTCCGATTTTTTCGGTACGAAGCGACCATTGCTCAGGCCTTAGGTGAGCGGTCGCTGGGCTTTGCAGACATCCCTGTGGCTAGAGCCGAGGTCCTGTTGGCCGAACTCTTTCCTGCGGCCGACGAAACGCCGCCAGTCATCGACTGGCAGCGAACCGCCGCTGCTTTGGCTCTGGTCAAACGTTTTGTGGTGATCTCCGGCGGACCCGGAACCGGCAAGACCTATACCGTAGCTCGCATCCTGGCCGCACTGGCCGCACTCGGGCCCAAAAAAATGCGGATCGGTCTGGCCGCTCCCACCGGCAAGGCGGCCCTGCGGCTCCAGCAATCGATCCTCATCGCCAAAACCACGTTGCCCTCGAAATGGGCTGATTTAATTCCCGATCAGGCCCGGACTCTGCACCGGCTGCTGGGTTTCCGCTCCTCCCCGCCCGGATTTATCCATCACCGCGCCAATCCACTCCACCTGGACCTGCTGATCCTTGATGAAGCCTCGATGATCGATGTTCCCCTGATGGCTGCGCTGCTGGCCGCCTTGCCGCCATCCTGCCGGGTCATCCTTCTGGGAGACCGTGACCAATTGGCCTCGGTGGAGGCCGGCAACCTGTTCGGCGACATTTGCGGCAGCGGAGACGGTGGCTGGTCAACCGCGCTCACCACCCACCTGCAGGTGCTCACCGGGTCGACCTTTACCGTTGTCGGAGTACCCGACGCCATGGCCGATACCATTGTCCTTCTGCAAACCAGTCACCGATTTCGAGAGGCCAGCGGCATCAATGCCCTGGCCCGGGCCATCAACTCCGGCAGGGGAGAGGTCCTGGAAACAGTCCTGGATCAGGCTTATCCGGACCTGCAGTTCGTTGAACCGGCAGGACCGACGGCTTGGCTTCGGGACCAGCTTGAGCGGTTCTTCAGTCCGCTATTTTCGGCGCCATCGGCGCAGTCTGCGCTCCAGGAACTGGGACAACGCCGAATTCTTTGCGCCCTGCGGGAAGGGCCAAGCGGGGTTGACGGCATCAACCGTCTGGTGGAAACTCTATTTCGCCGCCAGGGCGTTATCGGAACGGGCGAGCGCTGTTACCCTGGCATGCCGATCATCATTCTGCGCAACGATTACAACCTGAACCTCTTCAATGGCGACACCGGTATAGTCTGGCCCGATGCCCAAGGCATGCTCCAGGCCTGGTTTCCACACGACCACGACACTATCCGCCCGATCTCCCTGGCCCGCCTGCCGCCCTGGCAAACCTCATACGCCATCACCGTCCATAAATCCCAGGGCTCGGAATTCGGGGAAGTCCTCCTGCTCCTGCCTCACGAGGATGTCCCGATCCTCAGCCGGGAGCTGCTCTACACCGGAATCACCAGGGCGCGGGAAACCCTTATCGTCTATGGCCGGAAGGAACTCATCCTCCGGGCTATCGAGCGCCGGGTGGTCCGCTATTCCGGATTGGGTGGGAAACTCAGGCAGCAGGGGGGGGAATAAATCGGCCTGTCAACAGGCCCCAAGGGATGTGATCCCGAGAGTCACGATTAAGGGCGCTGGGTGCCGCCAAGCACGAAAAACTGCCGTCGCCTTTGTGCCATTTGTGCCATTTTCTGAAAATTAGGCACACTTTGTGCTGATTCTTGACAGAATGATCATCCTTCACTATCCATGCAACCCAGCGCCATTGCCCGTGGACAACGCCGTACAGATGGTGAAGGGCATGTTGAGGAGGAGGGGAAATGGATCATACGCTGCCGGGATTGATATTGACCGGAGCTTCTGGGTTTGTGGGACGGAATTTCATCAAGGCGGCGATCGGAAAATTCCGGCTGTTCTGTATTGCCCGACGTTCCATGGATGAGGCCGGGGTACAGCCGGATGCCAATCTCCGCTGGACCCAGGTGGATATCGCCGATTGGGCAATGTTGCAGGATCTTGTGCAGCGGGTGCGGGATCACGGCGGCGTGGACTATGTCGTTAGTCTGGCCGGATATTACGATTTCACCAACCAGGACCACGCCGAATACACCCGGACCAACATCCAGGGCACGAAAAACATGCTGGAGCTGGCCAAAGAGCTTGGCGTCAAACGATTTGTTTTTGCTAGTTCGCAGGCCGCCTGTCCATTTGGCCCGGTGGTGACCGAGGAAACCCCGCCCGATGCCGAGATGCCCTACGCTCGGAGCAAACGGGCCGGAGAGGAGTTGGTCAGGGAATATGCGCAGTGGGTTCCCGGTACCATTGTCCGCATAGCGGCGGTGTTCAGCGACTGGTGCGAGTATCCGCCCCTTTATAGCCTGCTCAACAACTGGCTCTCCAGCAAGTTGTTGGAGTCACGTATCATTGCCGGGCGTGGTCAATCCGCTCTCCCCTATATCCACGTCCAGGATCTGGTGCAGTTTTTTCTGCGGGTGATCGAGAAGAGCGAAAGCCTGGAACCGTTCTGCACCTTCCTTGCCGGCCCGGACGGCGCGGTTTCCCACCTGGAACTTTTTCGCATCGCCACTCAGTTTCACTACAAGAAAAACCTGCAACCCCTGTTTGTCAACAAGTGGCTGCTCGGCCCCATGATCCTGGCGCGGCAGTTGCTTTGCCGCCTGCAGGGGAAAGAATCCTTTGAACAGCAGTGGATGCTGCAATACGTGGATCAGCAGCTGGTCGCCGATAGTTCTCGGACCCGTCGCGAGCTGTCCTGGCGGCCAACCCCTCGCAAATCCATTACTCGGCGACTGGTCTTTCTCATCGAAAATATGAAGAAAAACCCGGAGCTCTGGCAGAGCTGGAACGAGGCCATGCTCCGTAAGGCAGGAGAGCGCCCGCATGTGGTCCTGCATGAACTGTTGTGCTATGCCCTGGAAGCGTCCCGCGATCAGACCATCGAAACGATAGCGCTGCAGCTGCTAGACACGGATCAGCCTGGTATCCATATGGAAGACAGCAAACTATTGGGTGCTATCGACACAACGGTTTTGCATTCGTATATCCGCATGCTGTACCAGTTAATCGTTACGGTTATCCGCACCAGAAATCGGCCGATGATGCAGCAACATGCCCACACGATTACTTTTCTGCCAATGATCGTGGGGTTCGGCAGTGGGCTGGCCAGTCACTGCCTGTATGATATTGGCGAATTTATGATTAAACGGTTTCGGGATCGAGCCGGTTTTCAGCACCAGACGCTTCGGGCGGAAGAATACCTCACCATGACCATCCGTATGGCTGTCGACCAGATTGAAGATCAGGTTGAACTGTCAAGACTGCAATCGGCTGTCTTGCTTGAAGGATTCAAGGAAATGCCGCGACCGGAGAGCACTGAGTTGGAGCATGTCGTTTGTCAGCTGGAAGAATTGTGCAGCGAGGCCGTTTCCGGGAAGTCCTGGACCAGTCCCTTGGTTCAGGAATAATGTGAGAGGGGGAGAGGAGACTTGGGTTTGTCACATCAGGAGCTCAATGTCGTGTCCCTGGAAATCCCGGTCTTCTGAAGCCGCCTAAAAAGTATGGCTCCAAGGATTCACTATGTCCAAAAAGCATGTACTCATCGTGTATTACTCCTATACCCAGCAAACCAAGATACAATTGAAGGCATTCATCGCTGGTTTGGAAAGTGCAGGTATTGAGGTCGTCCAGGAACGGCTTGAACCGATCGCCCCCTATTCCTTTCCTTTTGCAACCACTTTGCGCCTGGCATCCGCTATGATCATGACCTTGTTGCAAAGGCGCATGGCAATCAAGCCGGTGGCCGCACAATGTTTTGCCTCCTGGGATTGTATTGTCCTGGCCGGGCCGACCTGGTCGTATAATCCGAGCGGGCCAATACTCGATTTCTTGGATCGTTTCGGCAGAGACGTCTGTGGGGGTCAATTGGTGGTGCCGTTTATCTCCTGCAGGGCATATTGGTTTCTGCATTATTGGACGCTTAAAAGGCGCCTTCGTCGATTCGGTGCAACCGTTGAACCGCCAATCGTGTTCACACACCCTGTAAAGGAACCGTGGCGGTCCATCGGCCTTCTTCTGAAGTTGAGGGGGGGAGAACTTGCGCGACGGCGGTATTCCTGGCTGCGACACCACTACCCGAAATACGGCCATAGCCAGGAGCAGCGGGTTGAAGCTTTGGAACAAGGGCAGAAATTGGCGGAAAGGTTGCTGAACGACTCGTACCAGTGAAGCCTTTTTTGGGGCTCCTTGTCCTGCGGGAAAAGGGGTGGGACCTTTAACCGGTTACCGTCTGCGTTGCAGCGGTTGAGGTGGGCGGATCGCCGGAAAATCTACCTGGAGGAAAGGGCAGGGGCAACTGACGGTGCCGCTGCAGCGAGCGCTCTTTTTCATGGAAGAGATTGGAAACCGTAACGCCCAGTAGGCGGATTTTTCTTCGGCCTGCCTCGGTTGCCGCCAGGAGACGAGGCAGCTGGGCCAGCATCTCGGTTGCGGCGAAATAGCCTCTGGGTGAGGTGCAGGAACGGGTAATGGTGGTGAAATCGCTGTATCTGAGTTTGAGGGACAGGGTCCGGCCGCCGGTCTTTTTTTGCTCCAGGAGCAGGGCAACTTGATCAGCGAGGCCGGAGACAATGGCCAGCACCTGTTCGAACTCGACAATATCTTCTGCAAAAGTGGTTTCCGTGCCGATGGATTTGCGAATTCTGCTCGGCTCCACCGGGCGTTTATCCTGCCCGCGGGCAATCTCGTAAAAGAACAGGCCGGTTTTGCCGAACACTGCCACCAGTTGCTGCCGGGAAAAACGGAGCAAGTCGCCCCCGGTACGAATCCCCAGGCTGTGCATCTTTTTTTCAGTGACCCCACCGACCCCGTAAAATTTGCCGACCGGCAGCGAGCCGATAAAGGCCAGCGCCCGATCCGGCGGAATGACAGTGATGCCGTTGGGTTTGTTATGGCCTGAGGCGATCTTGGCCAGGAATTTGTTGCAGGAGACGCCGGCAGAGGCGGTCAACCCAGTGGCCTTATGGATCGTCTGGCGGAGTGCCTGGGCAATCCGGGTAGCGGACGGCTCTCCTGCATGGTTGCAGGTGACATCGAGAAAGGCCTCATCCACGGAAAGCGGCTCCACCAGGGTGGTGAATTGATAAAAAAGGGCCATGATCTCCCGGGAGATCTGCTGGTACCGCTCCATCCGCGGCTTGACGAAAACGGCGCGAGGACAGAGGCGCTGCGCTCGGGCGCAGGCCATGGCCGAGTGAATACCGAAGGCACGGGCCTCGTAGGAGCAGGCGGCCACGACACCCCGGCCTTTGGGATCACCGCCGACAATGACCGGCAGGCCCCGCAGTTCGGGGTGGTCGCGCTGTTCGACTGAGGCGAAAAAGGCATCCATATCGATGTGAATGATTTTTCGGGAGAGGGGCATAGCGGAAGTGCTGATCTCGGAGCCCTGTTCGGATTTTCGTTCGGCATTGACGCTGGCGGTTATCGGCGCTATTATCCGGCCAGGCAACTGGTTGTTCTCAGCGCACTATGTACAACAAACCGATCATCCGGGGAACAGGCAAAATGCATTCGGATCAGGATCGGCAGGAACAGGTGCGGCAACTTCGCCACCCAGGATATTAAAAAATCGCAATTTGCGGATAACGTATAGAGAGCAAGGAGAGGCGTGATGTCCAGTACGCTGGGAACCCTCTACAGGGTAACGACTTTTGGTGAATCACATTGCAAGGGGGTCGGCGCCATCGTTGACGGCTGTCCGCCAAGGCTGGAACTGACTGAGGCGGATATTCAGCCGCAGTTGTCACGGCGGAGACCGGGCCAGAGCGATCTGACCACTCCGCGCCAGGAGGCCGATCAGGTCACCATCTATTCGGGCACCGAATTCGGCCGGACCCTGGGAACCCCTATAATGCTCCTGATCAACAACAAAGATCAGCGGCCTCAGGATTACGGCGAGATGAGCCGGATACCGCGTCCCTCCCACGCTGATTTCACCTACCAGATGAAATACGGTATCCGGGCTTCGAGCGGCGGCGGCCGATCAAGTGCCCGTGAGACCATCGGCCGGGTGGCTGCCGGGGCTATTGCCGAAAAATGGCTGCGCCAGACCTACGGCATTGAGATCGTCGCCTGGGTGAGCGCGGTCGGCGGTATCGAGGCCCCGGAGGTTGACCTGGAGACGATCAGTAGGCCGGAGGTCGATGCCAGCCTTATTCGCTGTCCCTATGCGGCTGCTGCTGAGCGTATGGAGGCATTGGTCAAGGAGGTCCTGGCGGCCAAAGACTCCATCGGCGGCATCCTCACCTGTGTCTGCCGCGGGGTGCCTATCGGCTTGGGTGAGCCGGTCTTTGATAAGCTGGAGGCGCGGCTGGCCCAGGCTATGCTTTCCTTGCCGGCTACCAAGGGCTTTGATATTGGGTCCGGATTTGCCGGTACCCGTATGCGCGGCAGTCAGCACAATGACACCTTTGTCAAGAAAACGACACGGCTGGGAACGCGGACCAACTACAGTGGCGGCATTCAGGGGGGGATCAGCAACGGCGAACCCATTGTCTTTCGGGTAGGGTTCAAGCCGGTGGCCACTATCGGCATGGAGCAGAAAACCGTTGATTTTAATGGCGAGGAGGTCGTGCTTGCGGCCAAGGGACGGCATGATCCCTGCGTGGTGCCGCGGGCCGTGCCGATTGTCGAATCCATGGCAGCTTTGGTGATCATGGATATGGCCTTGCAGCAGCTGGCCCGTCAGGGCAGCCGCCCTGCTTGATGAACCCCTGCCTACCGCCGCCTCTATGAATTCTGGCCCCGCCACCATCCTGGTCGTTGAAGATTCCCCCGTCAACCAGAAAATTCTTGTGAATCTGCTGGAACGTGAGGGATACAGGATCCGTACCGCCAATCATGGCAAGGAGGCTTTCGTCCTGCTGCAAGCGGAGGTGCCAGACCTGATTGTTCTTGATATCCTCATGCCGGAGATGGATGGGTTCGAACTCTGCCGACTCTTGAAGCAGCAGCCGGCCCTGTGCGATATTCCGGTTATATTCATTTCATCCCTCGACAACACCACGGATAAGCTCAGCGGCTTTGCGGCCGGCGGAGTGGATTATATCACCAAGCCGTTTCATCCCGCCGAAGTTCTGGCCAGGATCAGCACTCATCTGAAAATCTGTCGCTTGCAGCGGCAGCTGGAGGAGAAAAATCGCCAGCTTGGCATGGAGAAGCAGAAGTCAGAAGCCCTGCTGCTCAATGTGCTGCCGGCAAGGGTGGCGCGGGAGCTCATGGAAAAAGGTTGTTGCACGCCTCAGTGCTTTGCCGATGTCACCGTCTGTTTTGTTGATATCGTTGAGTTTACGGCATCGGCTGCAATCCTGGAGCCTGAGGTTCTGATCGGAGAGCTTAATGTCCTGTTCACCGCTTTTGACTGGATCGCCGAAGCTAATGGCTGTGAGCGGATGAAGACCATCGGCGACGCCTATCTCTGTGCGTGCGGCATCCCTGATAAAAACGACCGGCATGTCCAGGCCATGGCGGACGCCGCCTTGGAGATGATCGCCTATCTGACAGAGCGTAATCGGACGACTGCGCTGCAATGGCAGGTACGGATAGGGATGCATTCAGGTCCGGTGGTGGGTGGGATCGTCGGCACCAAAAAGTACCTCTATGATATCTTTGGCGATACGGTCAACATCGCCTCCAGGCTGGAAAGACTCTCCATGCCTATGCGCATCAATGTCTCGACCGATGTCTACCAACTTTTGCACAATGAGTTTGTGTTCTCCTGTCCCCTCAACGTGGAGATGAAAGGCAAGGGCCTCCAATCCACCTATTTTCTTGAAGGAAGACAACCGGTCTGAGAAAATTCCCTTCCCGGCCAGCCAGGCCCGCATGGCGCCTCTGGAAATTACATCTTTTATAGAAAGAAATGTCTCAGTTCCACAATCTTTATGGCCGTTATCAGATCCCTATCCCGCCCTTGGAGTTCCCGCTGTGAAGAACCTGTGGAACATCGCTGATCTCATTGATCTGCATTTGTTTTTTCAGATCGATGAAGAACTGCGGTCGCAAAAAGGGGAGGCGGCCCTCGCCAAACGGGACCGCATCATCTATCTGGCAAAGATCGAACCGCAGCTGGGCAAGGCAGACGATATCCCGCCCCGGCTGCTAGTGCGGAAATGGTTGAGCATGCGGCGGTTGCAATTTCTGCAGGAAAAAGGCCACGAAGGGATGGTCCTGCCTGGGGCCGTGTGGCGGGAACTGGTAGTAATCTGCCGGCTGTTGTTTTTCCTGGGGGGCTTGTTGGCCGGGATAGGTCTGGCAGGATCGCTGCTGATCTATGCGGGGAGGGTGCCCCTCAATGTTTCTGTTTATTTTGGCCTGTGCGTGTTCCTGCAGCTGGTGTTTCTCGGCCTGCAGGCGGTTTTTCTCCTCTATCGCCGGTTCCGGTGCATCCCCATGGAATCCACGGTTCTTTACGTCCTTATCGGCCGCCTGCTGATGCGTGGACTCGACGGATTGCGCCATAGGCTACAGCGAAAGATGAGCGGCCGGCAACGGCTCGACCTGGCCGCGCTTGTGGGCGGAGTGCAGCAGCGCAGGGAACTTGCGGCACTGTTCATCTGGCCTGCCTTTATGCTGGTGCAACTGGGGGGCATTGGTTTCAATCTCGGGGTGTTCGGCGCGACCCTGGCCAAGGTGGCCTTTGCCGATATTGCCTTTGGCTGGCAGTCGAGCCTGGAACTCTCCGCCGAGGCGGTGGCTCGTCTGGTGCAGTGGATAGCCCTACCCTGGTCCTGGGCCGTGCCCCATGCTTATCCCAGTCTGGGACAGATCCAGGGGAGTCAGATGGTGTTGAAGGAGGGGATGGCCCACCTGGCGACCGGTGATCTGGTTTCCTGGTGGCCCTTTCTCTGTAGTGCCGTGGTGGTGTACGGCCTTCTGCCCCGGTTGACCCTTTTGGGGCTGGGGATGTGGCAGCAGGTGCGGGCCCTGGACCGTCTGCATTTCGCCACCCTGGGGATCCGGCCGCTGCTGCAGCGGATGGCGGCGCCCCGGATTGACACCAACGGGATAACGGCATCATCAGAGGCGCTTTCCTCAGCATCCCGGCCGGACTTGGCGTTGGCAGCAGAACGGGTTGGTGCCAGGCAAGAGATATTGCCGCTTTCTGATTGCGGCCCTTGGTTTGTGCTGATCCCAGACGAACTCTATGACGATTGTGCTCTGTCGGAGTTGATTGATTTGCTCGGCCCGGGAGCCAAGGCTTCCGGTGTTGAATGCATCCGTTTCGGTGTGCCCGGAACAACCGAGGCGGAAAGCCTCGTCCCTTTGATTAGTGCCGCCGACTCCACGGCGCTCTCCGGTGTGTTGCTGTTGCAGGAGGCCTGGCAGCCGCCTCTGCGGGAAACTGAATCATTTCTGCGGAGTATCCGGCGTGCTGTGGGCGAGACGATCCCGCTCACTATCTTGCTGCTCGGCAAGCCCTCGCTCCAGACGATCTTTACACCTGTTAATCCGGAGCATCTGCGGATCTGGGAGCAGAAAATGCTGGCGATTGGCGACTCCTGCCTTGACGTCCTCGCCCTTGTACAGCCATGAATCCAAATACCGTTCCGGAATTTGCCATCATCGGTCATCCTAACGAAGGGAAGTCGTCCGTTCTCTCCACCCTGGCGGAGGATGACTCGGTGCGTGTCAGTCCCATCCCGGGTGAAACCGTTGCCTGCCAGGCTTTTCCGGTGCGTATCGACGGCCGGGAGATCATTCGTTTTATCGATACCCCTGGGTTTCAGAATCCGCGGCAGACCCTGCAATGGCTTCAGGGATATCAGGGGCCGGAAGAGGGGCTGCTGGACTCATTTCTCGCTGCCCATCGGGACGATCCGGCTTTCCACGACGACTGCGAATTACTTAGGCCCGTGGCGGCTGGGGCCGGGGTCATTTTTGTGGTTGATGGTTCGCGGCCGCTCAGGCATGTCGACCGGGCTGAAATGGAGATTCTCCGCCTCAGCGGTGCGCCTCGGCTGGCAGTGATCAACTGCAAGGAAGAGGACGTGGCCTGTCTTCCTCAGTGGCAAAACGAATTTCGTAAACATTTCAATGCGGTACGCTTGTTCAACTCCTGCCGAGCCAATTACCGGCAACGCATCGACTTGCTGGAGAGCCTTAAGGCTATCGATCAGCAGTTGGAACCGGTACTCAGATCCGTGATCGATGCCTTCCAGGAGGACTGGGAGGTGCGGAGCATGCGGACCGCTACCATCCTGGCGACCCTGCTGCAGGATATTTTGACCTACCGGCGGACCGTGCACTGCAATAAGGACGAGGAGCGTATAAAGCGTCTAGAGTTGCACCGGCAATATCAACAATACGTTGCCACCAAGGAACAGCAGGCTCAGCAGGCTATCCGGCACTTGTTTAAACATAATATTTTTAATCTGGACCTGCCGCCGCAATCGGTTCTTGCCGAGGATCTGTTTAGCAAACGGACCTGGGAATTTCTGGGGTTGAGCGACCGGCAGATAATCCTGGCTGGAGCCTTGGGCGGCGCGGCGTTAGGGGTTGGCATTGATGCCGCCACCATCGGCTCGTCCTTTGGTCTTTTCTCTACGATAGGTGGACTGATCGGAGCCGGAGCCACCGCCCTCAAGGGCAAGGATCTGCTCTCTGGTGTTCGCTTGCTGGGAATGAAGATGGGGGGCGAGCAGTTGCAGGTGGGACCGGTCACCAACATCCAACTGCTCTATATCATCCTGGACCGGGGGCTGTTGTTTTATTCGCATGTGATCAACTGGGCTCACGGGCGCCGTGATTATGAATGGAGGAGTAGTTTGCAGCGACCTGCGCGCAGCAAAAGCGGCTTCACTAGCCACTGGGACAGGAGCCAAAGGGAAATCTGCGAACATTTCTTCAGCTCTGTGCAAAAGGGGCAGGAAGGGGACACAGAGGCGGCCTCTCTAGTCTTGCAGGATCTCCTCCGCGAGCAGTTGCAGGAAATCTCCGAAGACAAGGCTGGCAACCGGAGCTGATCAAGCGCAGGCACATTGCCACCCATCGAGACGGTAGCGAATAACTGTATCAGCGATATAGATAGGTTTAACCTTGAATAGCATGGCCAATTCGCAAATCACAGGGGAAGGGCCTGTCGAATTGGTTCGATTTTTGCAAGAGCAATCAGCAATGATAGGTTTCCGGCTGGATTGAGCAATCGGGGATACCATTGGCGTAACCAATGGTTTCGATGAGTTTATTTTGGTTGAAGTTGAATTGTGATTAAAGGTTGGATGGTCGAGCGGTATGGGCAGGGGGCGTTATTGGGTTGCGACAAAGCAGGTGCTAGCCAAAAAAATGGCTCGAGTAACTTTAGTTTGAACTATCGTGGATAATTCGAGTAAAATTCAGCTGATCGCTTGACAAAGGATATAATTTATGCGCTTAATATTAAAAAGCAGAAAAAAATAGATGTAATCTATGCCGTTAATCAAGATTGCCGCCGCCGAAGAGGGATGGAAAATAGCATGGCACAAAAAGATAACCTGATAATAGGTGTCGATATCGGTTCGCACGCTGTAAAAATTTGTCAATTGCAAAAAGCTGGCAAGGGCTACAGGCTATTGGCCGTTGGTAGTGCCGCTCTTCCGCAAGGGGCTGTAGAAGACGGTGTATTGCAAGAACCTGAGGTGGTAGGTAAAGTTATTTCTTCTTTGTTGAAAAACCTTAAAATTAAAAACAAAAAAATAGGTATTTCCATATCGGGTTATTCAGTAATCGTCAAAAAAATCAATCTTGAGGCAATGAGTGATGACGCTTTGGCCGAATATATCAAGGCTGAAGCGGAGCAGTATATTCCATTTGACATCAAGGATATTTATCTTGATTTTCAAAAGCTTCCTTCAAAACGTGAAGAAACTGGCCGATATGACGTAATGTTGGTGGCGGCGAAAAAAGAAGTGATCAACGATTACCTCGATATGCTGCAGGGGCTTAAGTTGAAAACCGTGTTAATTGATGTCGATGGATTCGCTTTGGAAAACATTTGGGAGACCACGACGGAACAGGTTGAGAATGTGGCGCTTGTTGATATCGGGGCGTCCAAAATGAACATCAATATCATTTCGGACGGGGTGTCAGTCCTTGCTCGAGACATCGTTGTCGGTAGTGAACAGTTGACCCATCAACTCGCGGACAAGCTAAACATTGATTACCTAGAAGCTGAAAAGATAAAGCTGGGAATAATACCGGCAACAGAACGTCTGGGGAAAATAGAAGAGATTTTTTCACAAATATGCACACAATGGGTGCTTGAAATAAAAAAAGCTCTTGATCTTTACTCGGCCAATAATCCCGACAAGCCTTTAAAATCACTTGTTTTAAGCGGGGGCGGGGCAAAGGTCAGCGGGTTGTTAGATTATATTAGCCGCGAAACGGGATTAAAGGCGATTGCATTCAATCCTTTTGCCGATATGATTTTTGATGAAGAAACGATTGATCGACATTATCTCAACTCAATAGCGCCAGAGATGGCTATCGCCGCCGGCCTTGCTATCCGGTCAGCAGCTTTTTGAAACTATCATGATACATATCAATCTTTTACCCATTCGGGAAATAAAGCGCCGCAATAAGGCAATAAGGCAGATAGTCTTTTCTGTAGCTGCCTTTCTCCTCTTTCTCGCCATGCTCGCATCGTTCGCTCTTTATCAAGCTAACTATGCCAGTAAATTGCAGAAAGAAAATGATAGCATAGAGGCTGAAAAACAACAATATGCAAAGATTTTAAATGAAATAAAAAAACTAGAGGAAGAAAAGAAAGTACTGTTGACGCGCATTGACGTGATAAAGAAATTAAAGCAATCATCTTCGCTAACAGTTCATGTCTTAGACGAAATCGCAATCCTTACTCCACCTAATCGAATGTGGTTAACGAAATTGCAGCAAACTGGTAGCGGACTTCAATTGTCTGGAATGGCTCTTGATAACCAGACGGTGGCCAAATACATGGATGATTTAGGCAATTCTTCCTACATGAAAAATGTTATACTGGTCAGCTCATCAATGGAAAAATATGCTGAAAGAAATTTGAAATTATTTTCAGTCTCCTGCGCTGTGGCAGTTCCCGACAGTAAAGATAATGATAAAAAATTAAAATAAAAGCGGGACTTTGTATATGATTTCCGGCACAAAAATGGCGAAAATTGATGATTTTATCGATAAGAAATATTTACCTCTAGATGCAAAAGTCAAATATCTTAGTTTGGTTACAATTTTCATAATTCCTGCTTTGTTATTTTATTTTTTAGGCTTCAAGCCTCAGGTTGAAAAAATTGATATTTTGCAAAAAAAGGTTGATGTGGCTGGAGGAGAATTAAAAAAAGCAAGAAAGATTGCTAGAGATTTGCCAAGATACAAGAGTGAGTTTGAAGAAATTCAGAGAGAATTTGATGCAACATCAGCGCTTCTTCCGAAGAGTCAGGAGATACCAAATTTACTGAGAAGTATTTCCGATCTGGGTAAAATCGCTGGGCTTGATTTTGTAAAATTTGTTCCTGGCGTCGAAGTCCCCAAGGATTTTTACGCTGAGATTCCTATCGATATTTCCATTATAGGTCCTTATCATAATCTAGGTTCTTTTCTTGATAAAGTTAGCAAGCTAGATCGAATCGTAACCGTTAATAATATTAACGTGGATAAAACAGCTGCTGCTAAGGACGAAACAGAGCTATTGCTTAGCTCGACGTGCCGTCTAGTGACCTATCGTTTTACAAATATCAAACTTGAGCCTAAAAAAGATGGAAAGGCTAAATAAAGAAATAAGGCGTGTGGTTAAGAATTGTAGCAAGCTAAATTATTAGGACTGATCACCTCCCCTAAATTTAATTAAATTTCGTTTTACGCTCAGGATTTTCTGCTATGCGGAATATACTACATCTCATATGTCTACCAATTTTCTATTTTGCGACTTACGTAGCTCCAATTTTTTTAGTTTTCGCTACTAGTTGTTGCGCGCAGGAAACTGCCGATTCCAAAGAGGCTATTTCTGCGCTGCCCGTAATTGCCACATCCTATGTCTATACAGTTGAGGGCAGGACGGACCCTTTTAAACCTTTCATTTCAAATAAAGCTACTACGCCAGCAGGTCGTGATCCGAATGAAGTTATTGATGAGAATACTGAGTTGACCGGTATGCAGCTGTTCGAACCAGGCCAATTAACGCTAGTAGGGGTCTTGATGGCTGGGGCTGGTGAATTGGCACTAGTCGAGGACCAAACCAAAAAAGGGTACATGCTCAAACGGGGAAATCTAATAGGGAAACGCGGTGTTGTTACTCAGATTGATAAACATCAGGTCGTAATTACTGAAACAGCTCACACTCGTGCGGGGAAAGAGATTACCAGCACGGTTATTATGAGATTGAAAAAAGAGGGAGATAAATAGTTATGTTTCATTTTTCCCCGGGCGCTCAAAAAAAAGGTTTTATTTTTTTAAGTATCCTGTCGATGATGACCCTTATTGCTGGGAATTCCAGTACCCTGAAAGCAGAAGATACGGCTAATCAAATCGTATCAATCACGTCTCGCAATGTGGGTTCGCAGATTGAAATGCGTATCAAGGGTACGTATCCATTAATTACAACTGTTTATGAACTCCCGAAGCCTCCAAGAATTATAGTTGATGTCGCCGAGGCAAAACTTGCAGCCAGTATATCAACAAAACAAGATTTAGCTAATAACGTCGCTCTTGCAATCAGTACTATTGCCGATGCTAAACCTCCCATTACCAGGCTCGAATTTATTCTTTCAGAATCATTACCATATAATACAACTCAGGATGGTAATGATATTATTCTCTCCATTAACACCAAGGATGCAAAACCCACCAATGCTAACCAGAAGCAGTTACCTGAGTCAAAAGATCAGGTAGGTGGCTTTATCAGTCAGAAACGAAATATTGAAAACCAATTGCCAGATATTGACCCCCTTGGAGCAAAGCTTTTGCCCAAGACGAAAGAACAGCAAATGCAGGATACCTTTAATTTTTCTGGGTACAAAAAAGAACGAATTACTGTAGACTTCCAAAAAATGGATCTGCATAATGTGTTTAATTTTTTACGACAGGTAAGTGGTGTCAACATTGTTGTTGATGAATCTGTCCAGGGTTCTCTATCTTTAGTGCTAGACGATGTTCCATGGGATTTCGCCCTTGATATAATATTAAATCTTAAAGGCCTTGAGAAAGAAGAAAAATTCAACACTTTAGTTATCTATCCCAAAGGAAAAGGATTTAAGTGGCCAGAACAGGCCCAGAATAACGTCAGTTTTGAAGTCGATGCCAAAGTTACGAAACAAGAAGCTCTGACATTTAAACAACAAGATAAGCAACCGTTGGAGGTCGTTGAAGCAAAGCAAAAGATGGTTGAGGCAAAGGAATTGGAGAAACAAGAAAAGTATGAATCGGCAGTCCAACTTTACGAACAAGCTTTTGAAAAATGGCCTAATAACTCCAAGCTTGCTAACAAAATAGCCTCCATCTACCTTGTTCAGCTGCGTCAAAACGCCAAAGCACTTTATTATGCTAAAAAATCTTTGGAAAAAAATGCGGGTGATAGTGCTGCCGCTCTCAATGCAGCTATTGCTTCGGCCAATATGCAGGATAGGCAAAAGGCACAGCAATATTTTGATCAAAGTACCAGCATGAAAATGCCTTCCAAGGAAGCGTTGCTAAGCCATGCCGTTTTTAGTGAAGAACAACATGAATATGCTGGTGCACTTAGAATTCTCGAGAAGCACGATGCGTTATACGGAAACGACTTGAATGCCATGGTGGCTGTCGCCCGAATCTTTGACAAGATGGGCAAAAGAGAAAAGGCTAGTGAAAAATATCAGGCTATTTTATTGTCTGGTTTTCAGATTCCACAGGATTTGTCGAAATATATTAAGGCCCGAGTCGCACTTAAACAAGCTATGTAATAACGTGCTTGAGACCGTATCAGAGGGAAAATTCATGAAGGTAAAGAATTGTTTAGTGGCTTTGTGTCTTGCTTTGCTGCTCTCCAGCATCACTTCGTGTGGTGCAAAAAAACAAGCCAAAAACCAAGGTAATAGTGAAACGCCTCCTGTTGCTGAAACTGTGGCCGCGCCAACACCGTCACAACCGGCCCAGCTTCCTGTGCGTTATCAATCCCCAGGTTTTGTGGCTGTCAACGACACTGCCAGTGACACGCTGGGTGAAAAAGCAGATGAGTACCAGATTAAGGTTGGTGCAACTATTAAATCAACCGGTGGGCTGCTGCCATTAGAGAATATTCTGAACAGGTTAGCCAATTTAAAAGGGATGACCGTGAGTTGGGCTAGTGACGTCAATCAATACGCCCAAGTCAATGTCAATATTTCAGCTGATGATAATTTCTTTAACGCTATTGAAAATTTGCTTCGACAGGTCGATTTCTTCCATGAAGTGAAGGGGAAGACAATCTTCGTTCGTAATAAAGATACGAAGGTGTATCAGGTTGGTGTGCCTTCCATGAAGGGAGAATACACCACAACGGTCGGCGGTAACTTTCTTTCCGCAAGATCATCTACATCGGGATCTGAAGGTAATGTCAAGATTAAGAGTGACGGTAATAAATTTGATATTTGGGATAATGTTGAAAATAATCTGAAAATTATTCTTGCTGTTGTCGATGAAGGTGCGAAATTTGCGGCTGAAGAATCGGCAAAAACCGAGAGTGATAGAGAAGCTAACGCCAAAAATGCTATTCTTAGCGATGGTAACACCGTCAATATAAGCGGTAACAATCAAGCTAAACCTGGAGATTCAAATCTTAATGATAAGAAAACAGTAGATGGTAAAAAGGAATCTACCAAGCAATTCAAATTTTCAAATAGGCAAACCTCTCGTGATGGCGAATATTTTGTTATTGATAAGAGTATTGGACTGGTTACGGTTACAGCTAAACCTGTCAACCTTAAAAGGGTTGATGAGTACATCAGCCGATTAAAGAAAGAACTCTTTCGTCAGATAGCTATTGAAGCGAAGATTATCGAAGTTCTCCTTTCGGACAATTCTAAGATTGGTCTTGACTGGAGTAATGTTCTTAAGGACTTCTCTCTCAAGGCAACTACTTCCTTCGGAAATGCCGGTCAGGTTTATCCTAATACCCCAGATTCTTCTGGGTTGTATGCAAGCACCTTTGTCAGCAGAGTTGCCATACCCGATCTGAATTTTAATGTCTTGCTTAACGCGCTGAATACACAAGGTGACACCCATGTCCTAGCGAATCCCAAGCTGACGGTGTTGAATGGACAGCCTGCGCTTATCAGTGTGGGCAAAGACATTGCTTACGTAAAAAAGACGTCAAAGACAACCACTGTTTCTGCAGGCGTCTCGACCGATACCTTTACTGCAGAACCAGATAATGTTGTTCAGGGCATTGCCCTTGGCGTCATGGCCTCAATTCTCGATGATAAAAGGGTTATTCTTCACCTGACGCCTATTACTACCGATCTTGAAGATCTCGATGCTAATGGTAGTATAAAAATGGTATCTATTGGCGGCGGGGCAATCGAACTTGGCCTCCCAAAGGTAAGGATCCGCGAGATGTCCACCATGGTACAGGTTGAAGATGGGGAAATGCTTATCATTGGTGGATTGATTGATAGTACGGAAGTGAAAACCGGGAGCTTTGCACCGGGTCTGGGCAGTATTCCGGTTGTTAAGTATCTTTTTGGTGTTGAAGAAAAAACGTTGCAAAAACGTGAGTTGGTTATTCTGCTTACTCCAAAGATCCTCTAGATTGAGATCCCATTAATGACACCCAGAACAAACAGGAGAAATGGTATGAAGTTTAGCCGCCATCTGCTTATAGGCTTGTTAACGCTTCTTCTTGGTGGTTGCGGTACAACCGTTCATGAATCGCTGAAAGTGCAACCGACAGCCAAGAGTAAAATAGGCGCTGATAAAACCGTAGTTATCCTTCCTTTCGCCGATTATTCCTATGCGGATAACCTGGAAACTGCTTATAGGCGCAATCTATTTGTTGGTGAGAATATAGCCGATCAATTTGGGAAGTACAGCTTTCAATTGCCGGTTCAGGACGATGTGTTTCATTATCTGGTTGATCAAAACATCATCAATGTCGTTGCCTCTGATACGAAAAAGGCAAAAACATTAGAACGTGAATTGAAAAATGACTGGTCAGATCAAATGAAGGAGCAACTCCAGCACTATATTACGTTGGCCCAAAGTAATAGCAGTGATACATCGGCAAATGAAAACCGGGGTACCCATGGCCTCACGCAACAGGAAATTGTCAAAATTGGTCGGCATTTTTCTGCTGATTATATCGTTCGCGGGAGAATCATTCAGTACAAGGACAGGCAGGACCCCTCGTGGTCACCTTTGAAAAAAGGGGTGATCCCCTTTGTTGCCGGTGTTACTAATAAAATCGTATTCGGCCAGGCTGAGTCGGATAAATACGACGAATTGGGCAGTGTGTTAGCTGGTGGGATGGATGGAGCGCTCATCTCTGGTGTAACTCGTGGAGATGCGGGTAATGTCGTTACCTGGGGTGGGGTTGGTGCTGGCTTGGGTATGATGGCGCACCATACCGGAAAAATTCCTCAGGCGGTTGTACAGTTAAGAGTATGGGTTCAGGACGCTTACACCGGAAGGGTTGTCTGGACCAATCGAGTTGATGTTAAGGTTTCCCCGGAATCTGTTTTGGCAGATTATCAGTACGATGCTCTTTTTGAAAAAGCTACAGAAAAGGCCATTGCCACTTTAGTCGACGATTTTGCCAAAGCTATGTAAAATGTTAATTTTTAATTCTTAGCTAATTACATTATATCAGGAATGAAGTAGAATATCCTAATATAATGTAATTAAGTCCGTAATGGAAGCAGGTGATTTTTTTATGAAAAGGTGACAAAGCGGTACGATACCGTCTTGTCACCTTTCGATGTTCATTATTTCCAGACAAGTGAGACCGCCCCGCGCTGAGTCCAAATTTTTCGAACTTATCCTGAACAGCACACGCATCATCGGATGCTTCGTGTCTGGTTCACCTAGCTAGCCTCATCCATTGCTGGCCAGTAGCGGTTAAGAGTTATTGGCAAGGGCGAACAGGTTGTCAACCGTTCCGTCAGGGGTGCATGGATGGGGGGAACGGTTACCGCGCATCATCTCGGTCTTCCAATTTCAATGGAAATAAGATACTAGTTTTTCCTCGATGTTCATGGGAAAATTCCAATCATAATTTCGCATCTTTTTCAAAATCTATTCGTAAAATATTTTATTTTTAATATAACGGAGTTCCTCTGTGCGGATAGATTTGAATTCTTCATTATTTAAGGAAACCGGTCAATAAATACCGGAGAGAAACAAGGTGAAAAGATGTCTAACAAAGAGCTTGAAGTTACCTTACACAAGGCTTCTATTGATCAACAGAAACCGAAACCAGACCAGGATAATTTAGGTTTTGGTCAGTTCTTTACCGACCACATGTTCAAGATGCGTTGGCACCGACAGCACGGTTGGTTTGATGCGTGCATTCAGCCTTACCAGTCTTTTGAATTGGATCCGGCGGCTATGGTCTTTCATTATGGACAAGCCATTTTTGAAGGAATGAAGGCTTACCGAGGCAAAGACAATCAGATCTTTCTCTTCCGGCCGGAAGATAATTTCACCCGCATGAATCAGTCCGCCGTGCGGATGTGCATGCCCCGTTTTCCTCAGGATCGAGTCCTGCAAGCCTTACGGGCCATGGTTTATCTCGATCAGGATTGGGTACCCAAAACCCAAGGAGCGACCCTGTACATTCGCCCCACCATGATCGCGACCGAACCGGCGCTTGGTCTCCGTCCGGCAGAGGAATATCTCTTTTTTGTAATCAGTTGTCCGGTCGGTGCATATTACTCCGAGGGATTCAGTCCAACCAGGATTTACGTTGAGGATAAGTATGTGCGGGCTGTGCCTGGCGGTGTCGGCAATGCCAAGACCGCCGGTAACTATGCTGCCAGCGTTAAGGCGCAGGTCGAGGCCCATGAAAAAGGATATACTCAAGTGCTGTGGCTGGATGCCGTCGAGAGGAAATATGTCGAGGAGGTTGGCACCTCGAATATCTTTTTTTTAATCGATGATGAATTGATTACGCCGCCGCTCGAAGGTTCTATCTTGCCCGGTATCACTAGGGATTCGGTACTTCAGTTGGCGCGAGACTGGGGCTACAAAGTGAGCGAACGGCGTATTACCATTGATGAGGTCGTTGCCGCCGGTGAAGCAGAGACTCTGCAAGAGAGTTTCGGCACGGGGACGGCCGCAGTTATTTCACCTGTTGGCGAATTTTGCTATCGCAATAAGCATGTTAAGGTCAACGGTGGTGTAATTGGGAATTTGTCCAGAAGACTCTTCGAAGGACTCCAAGCCATTCAGTTTGGTTACGCTGAAGATATTCATAAATGGCGAGTTAGGGTAGGATAAGAAAAGTATATTATTAATCTCTAACTAGATAACGCCATTATCTCAATGGGTTGAACGGTTTTATTTTTAGTTCGACCCGCCCTTGATTTTTAGTAAACTGGCACTATTGTTTTGCGCAGTTTGAAGACAGAAACTCCGTTTTCGTCCAATCAATGCGGTTTGAGCCGACAGTCTGACCCACAAACAACCCATCCGGCTCAAACGAAATTAATCTAATAATTATAACTGTAGACAGGAGGAATGTTCATGAAAATTCGTCCATTGAATGACCGTATTTTGGTCAAGAGACTGGAAGGAGAGGAAAAAACTGCTGGTGGTATCATCATCCCCGATTCCGCCAAGGAAAAACCGGCGGAAGGAGAGATCGTTGCAGTAGGCCCTGGTAAGCTCAATGAAGCTGGTGCTCGCGTTGTCATGGATGTTGCGGTTGGTGATCGTGTACTCTTCTCCAAATATGGTGGCACCGAGGTCAAATTGGACGGCGAGGATTTTCTTATTATGCGCGAGGATGATATCCTTGGTGTAGTTCAGGCGTAAATAATTAATACCAATCCATTCAAGTTTAAAAGGAGAAAAATATATGGCTGCGAAAGATTTGAAATACGGTGATAAAGCGCGTGAAAAAATGCTGACGGGGGTAAACACTTTGGCGAATGCCGTTAAAGTTACCCTCGGTCCCAAGGGCCGTAATGTTTTGATCGAAAAATCTTTTGGTGCACCTGTTATCACCAAAGATGGTGTTACTGTTGCTAAAGAGATAGAATTAAAAGATAAGTTTGAGAATATGGGCGCGCAGATGGTCAAGGAAGTCGCGTCCAAAACTTCTGATGTTGCTGGTGACGGTACCACTACCGCTACCGTTCTTGCCCAGGCCATATACACCGAAGGTGCTAAACTGGTTGCCGCGGGTTCAAATCCGATGGAAATCAAACGCGGTATTGACGCCAGCGTTGCCGCAATCGTCGCCGAGCTCGGCAAGATAGCGCGCCCTACCAAGGAACAGAAAGAGATTGCCCAGGTCGGCACCATCTCAGCCAACAACGATGAGACCATCGGCAATATCATTGCCGAGGCCATGGACAAGGTCGGAAAAGAGGGCGTCATCACCGTGGAAGAAGCAAAATCCATGGAGACCTCCCTTGATGTTGTTGAGGGTATGCAGTTTGATCGTGGCTACCTCTCACCCTATTTTGTGACTGATCCGGAACGGATGGAAGTCAGCATGGAAGAACCGTTGATTCTGATCAACGAGAAAAAGATCTCCAGCATGAAAGACCTGCTGCCTATCCTCGAATCAGTTGCCAAAATGGGTAAACCGCTGTTCATCATCGCTGAAGATGTGGACGGTGAAGCATTAGCTACCCTCGTTGTTAACAAACTGCGTGGCACCTTGAATATCGCTGCAGTTAAGGCCCCTGGCTTTGGCGATCGTCGCAAGGCAATGCTTGAGGATATTGCCATCCTTACCGGTGGCCAGGTTATTACCGAAGACCTTGGTATTAAGCTGGAGAACGTCACTATTAATGATTTGGGTACTGCTAAACGTATTGTGGTTGACAAAGATACCACTACCCTCATCGATGGCGCCGGTGACAAAGCGAAGCTTGCTGCCCGTGTGAAACAGATTCGTGCTCAAGCCGAAGACACCACCTCCGATTACGACCGCGAAAAACTGCAGGAGCGTTTGGCTAAACTCATTGGCGGTGTTGCAGTGATCAATGTTGGCGCAGCGACCGAAGTTGAAATGAAAGAGAAGAAAGCCCGTGTCGAGGACGCACTGAATGCCACCCGTGCTGCGGTTGAGGAAGGTGTGGTTCCTGGTGGCGGTGTCGCCTATCTGCGTTGTCTCAAGGTGCTTGATAATCTCAAGTTGGACGGTGAGCAGGCTCTTGGTATAAAGATTATTCGTCGTGCTCTTGAAGAACCGGTGCGTCAGATAGCCTCTAATGCTGGTTGTGAAGGTTCGGTAGTCGTCGAACATGTCAAGAATCTAGAAGGACCAATGGGATTCAATGCGGCTACCGAGAAATATGAGGACCTCATCGAGGCGGGCGTTATTGACCCGGCCAAAGTAACCCGGTATGCGTTGCAGAATGCGGCCTCTGTTTCCGGTTTGCTGCTCACCACCGAATGTATGATCGCTGATCAACCGGACGAGGATAAGGGCGGCGGTATGGGCGGTATGCCTCCTGGTGGAGGAATGGGCGGTATGGGCGGAATGATGTAACCGTTCTGTGAATTTTGTCTTAGGCGTCATCTCCTGCCAACTTTTGACAGGAGATGACGTTTTTTTCGCAAGGTCAACAATCAACGTGAGATATTGTTATCAAGAGGTTTCCTGTTGACAAAAGGGGGGAAATCTTGAATAGTGTCTCGGTTCAAGCTACCCGGCTTTTTCATATACTGGCGATGTAGCTCAGTCGGTTAGAGCGCACGGCTCATATCCGTGGTGTCCGGGGTTCAAATCCCTGCATCGCCACCATTACAAAGTCCGGAGAGATTCGGCGACATATATAAACCCGCTTCCTTTCTAGGAAAGCGGGTTTTTTGTTATCCGGGGAAGGACGGCAAAATGTGTTGCAATCCGGGGGTAGGCGGGGGTAACATTGAGGGTAACTGGTATCAACATGTATGCAGTTACCCCCAAGGCCCAGAGAGCCTTACCTCGTCTAAGGAGGACGCGCCATGCCCCCATCCCTCACCGATGCTGCAATCAGAACAGCCAAGCCTAAGGAAAAACCCCACAAATTATCTGATGGTAGTGGCCTATTTCTTCTTGTTACCCCATCGAAAAATGGTGGTTGTAGCAAATGGTGGCGATTCAAATATCGCTTCGAGGGAAAAGAAAAGCTTCTTTCTTTTGGTACCTATCCCGAGATCTCCCTTTTATCTGCAAGGGAGAAGAGAGACACCGCCCGCAAACAAGTGGCGGAAGGAATTGATCCTAGTCAAGAGAGGAGAGCTGCGAAAGCCACCGAATCTGGGTCAGGCACCTTTGAGGCGGTAGCCCGTGAATGGCATGGCAAGTTTTCGCTGGGCTGGGCTGAATCCCACAGCACCAGATTGCTCCGCCGGTTGGAGCTCTATATTTTTCCGTGGATCGGCGCACGTCCTGTCGAGAAGATTGAAGCTCATGAGCTCTTGTCGGCCATTCAGCGGATCGAAGCCAAAGGCAACCTTGAAACAGCGCGCCGGGTCTTGCAGGTATGCGGTCAAGTGCTGCGCTATGCCGTTCAGACCCAAAGGGCAGCAAGAAATTGTGCGGCTGACTTAGTAGGCGCAATTCCGACACCAGCCCAAAAGCACATGGCGTCAATCACCGACCCGATAAAGGTAGGGCATTTGCTACGAGCTATCCAGGAATATCCAGGCAGTTTTGTCACCCGATGTGCCTTGCAACTTGCCCCACTCTTCTTTCTTCGGCCAGGAGAACTACGTAAAGCCGAATGGTCAGAACTTAATTTTGATCGAGCAGAGTGGCGAATCCCAATTGAAAGAATGAAGAGGAGCCAGAAAGAAAAGGATTCCAGGCAAGGAGAGGTGGCCCATGTTGTCCCTCTTTCACGGCAAGCGTTAATCATTCTCCGCGATCTGTATCAACTTACCGGCAATGGCCGCTATCTATTCCCCGGCCTAAGGAGCAAGGATCGGCCAATGTGTGACGCCACTCTGACAAATGCTTTGCGACGGATGGGTTATACTGGGGAAGAAATGACGGTCCATGGCTTCCGGCACATGGCATCAACTCTTTTGCACGAACATGGCGTCCCGTCTATTCTGATTGAAAAACAGTTGTCTCACTCAGATCGTAATCGGATAAGAGCAGTTTACAATTATGCGGAGTATTTGCCAGAACGAAAGATAATGATGCAGACTTGGGCGGATTATTTGGATGAACTCCAAGGCGTTGCCAAGGAAACTCCTTTTGAGACCGCAGTTCGGTGATGGAAGAGGTATCTTGCTATGAGAATACTCAGTAACCCTAGCCTTTGTTCTCTTTTAAAGGGTAGCTGTAGTTACAGTTCCATTCCTTTGTGCTTAATGTTTAGTAAAAATAATTTATTGGTAATTAACTGGCAATGGTTGATACTGAATTAGCATGTTCCATGATTTCTGCTTGTAACTAACTACTTTTAGGTTAAAAATTTTAGGGTAAATATCGATGGACCGACAGAAAATGATTAACGACGAATTACTATTTGAGTTGAAAGAATGGATACCCTTGCTGGAGGCAGCTCAGCATTTAGCAACATTCTGTAATGGCAAAATTCATTACAAAGATGTATTTAATTATGCTATTCGTGGCAAATTAATACTTTCTCTTTATCTAAAGAAAGGTACACGTGCAAGACCTTGTGAACTTGTTAATATAGAAGGCTTAGATAGCAGTGAATTAAATTATGTTGATGCTGATGGAATCTTAAAAGGTTATTTTTGGGATAGTGAGAATAAATTTATAAACCCTATTGACAATGTGTTTATGTCTGCACTTGAGGATTACCACGACTTGGTTCTGGCAGGTGGAGGATTTAATGAATTAAAAAATATGGCGATTAAACCGAGTGATCTTGCGAACTCAAGGGAATGTTTTGGCAAGAAAATGGAAGTATATCTCGGATCGCGTGGAATTATAGTTAAAGATAAAAATGAACAAGTGTACGAACTGATGACATCAAGCCCTTTCTCGTATGAGATTAAAGGAGAATCAGGAGAAAAAGAGTTCGTTTCACATAGGGACTATCATCCAATGATAGGATTGCCTCTCCATGAGAGCCCACTAGGTGTTCGCACGCAAGAATTACTTCGATTTGAAAGAACGCTGCTCGCCAACACGCCAGAAACAGAAAATCAACGCAGGGATGAAGAAGACAAGGCTGATTTGGCTAAAGTTCTCGATCCTACCCATGATTGGCATTCCGAGAACCTCGCTTTAGCTATTAAGGCTTGGGTGCAACTGTACGCCCCTTTAGATAAAAACTGGAAAAAACCATCCGGAGGACATTCCGAGTTCATCAAGAAATGGTTGATAAATAATCTCCCTGAAGAAAAAATTAATAAAGAAAAGGAGACCGCTGCTGAAAATCATTTCCGATACATCATTAACCCTGACAAAAAAGGGGGAGCGGCAGAAACATAAAAGACACCTCTCGCAGAAATCCCGTTTGAGGATGGCATTCGATCCTTGGTCTTTATATGGTCAATATCTCTGCCAGGTAGAAAGGGTCTGATGCTTACGAATCTCCATACTTGGTATATGAGTTGCTTCCATATGTTTTGATAAGTTCGCACTGTTGTCAAAACTGGTCACTTTCATCTTTTCAACTGGGGCACCAGATCCAGCCGAACATATTTCAACTAATAGGCCCCAAAAAAACTTAAGAAAACCCATCACCCCTTTTAATAATCTGTTATTACTGAATTAACACGCCATTTCTAGAGCAGAAACTCCCTCCCCTTAGCCCTTTGAACCTAACCGCTCAATCTATTCCCCCCCGCTAACCCTTGTTAGGGTGCCTCCATTGGTTCGAGAATTTCTCTCGACCGCTAATCAATGGAGGAAAATTATGACACCAACACCCACAATTCCAAATCCTCATTTTTTACAAGCATACCTACGCTTGGATCAAATCGTAAGGAACAAGAAAAAAGGCATATCCGGCCTTTTACCCATCAGTCGAACCAGTTGGCTGGATGGAGTACGACGAGGGATATACCCAAAACCCGTCAAAATATCTTCACGCTGCGTGGCCTGGAAGGCGGAGGCCGTGTATAAGCTTCTTGAATCGTTATAAAAATATCTAGAGAATCCCAACCGGACAATTCAACGATTTACGACAATGCCGGGGCACGCCCCCGACTTTTTCTAAGGTAGTAAGATTTTATCTAACTGGCAGAAACGTGCCACACTTATTTGGAGATTTATAAGATGGGACAGGAAAATAAATATATATCAGATGATAGTCAAATTGATAGAGTTGGTACTGAACATGAGACCATTAATCTTTTTGGTGAAAATGGGTTGTGCGATCAGTTGATTGAAAGAATAATGAGCATGCCAGATGAGTTAAGAGATAAATATGAATGCTCAGTGGCAGTCCAAGGCCCTGGGGTGAGAATGCCTAAATTAGGTTTAGGTTATATTGAAATCACACCGGCAAAGGTACAGTTAATATTTAGTCCAGTGAGGAATAAATAAAAAATTAATAATAATTTCCCACTTCAGTCCAATAAGTGGTAGCCGGACTGAAGTGGGTTAACCCGAGGAGAATGAATGGTTGAATTAATTGAAATTGATCGAAAATTTGAGCCTATCAAGTTTGATCCTAAATTATATATAGATGTTGCACAAATTACGGGTGGTATTGTCAAACGCGCTAATGTGCAACTGAATAGATGCATTGACGCGCGTCTTGATAATTCAATAATTTCGCTACCAATAACGCTTTTTCCTAACGATTATCAAGCAGTATCGACTAAACAAATTGTACACAATTACTCATTACAATCAAATGATTATTTTAATTATTTATTTTATCAGCAACAAAAAGATAAATTAAATGATGTTGCTGCTGCTAGACAAGGAGACAAAAGGGTAAAGTATGGTGCTTTGACTTTAAAGCCATACAGCAACCAGATGGAATATTTGTTGCCTATCATGATAGAAGATCCCAAAAGGTTCGACCAAAAGTTTCCTTGCAATATGCGCAGCAATCTAATCGAAAACCTGCCAATTGAGATAATTGATACTTGTTGCCATCCGAGCGATGAGATAGCAAAGATTGTTGGTGTTATTTATGATGTCAAAGATAATAACGATCAATTTGCAAAGGTACAAATAACAAAAGCTTGTAGAAATACACCGCTAAGAGCAAAAGATATTGATATAGTGCTCGATTATTTATCAGATGTATTGGGGTGCTTGAAGCATGTCGAAGTGCTAAAACCAGCTACTGGCAGGCCACCTTCAACTAAATATCAGATACTCTGGGGAAAAACAGAATATTTTCCAGAAAGAAATAAAGAGGAGATGAGGGATGTTGGTAGCCAGAATAAAGTCCAATAATCGTAGAATAAAGTCAATGCATAACTGCACATGTAAACATTAAAAAATGACTTTATTACTGATAGCAATTTGTTTCTCCAGTCTCAAGTAACAAGGAGATCATCATGGAAGAAGAAGGATTTTATCGCTTTTCAGCGAAATTAATATCCAGAAAGAATGGAACGCATTTGGTTGACAAAATTGCTTACAATAATCGATCAAATTTGACTGACCGTAACACTCGTAAAAAGTATTACCACCAGAGCAGAGGGCCTATCCTACACTCCGAATTGATGATCCCTGAAAATGCCTCACCAGGATTCAAGGAACGGATAAATACCCCGGAGGCTTTAGCGTCCGAGATTGAGAAGTGTGAACGGCGACGCGATGCTCAACTCATGCAAGAGGTGATCCTTGCTGTGCCATGTGAGTTGACACTTCCTCAGCAAATAGAAGTCGTCCGATCAACTGTGAATAGGGTCTGGGTCAGCAAAGGAAGGATTGCCCAGATTGATATTCATCCACCTCCTCCCGGTGGCGACCCAAGGCAGGTTCACGCGCACATTTTGCTATCTCTACGGAATATTGGGGATGATTCCTTTGGATTGAAGAACAGGGAATGGACTTACCAAAAAGGTCGGTCCCTTATTAAAGAGTGGAGAGAGGAATGGGCCAACGCTGTTAATGCTGCTTATGAGCGGTATGGCCATCAGATTCGAGTGGACCACAGGAGTCTTAAGGCTCGCGGAATAGAGCGGGCGGCCCAGAGGCCTAAGGGCCAAGCACGCGCAAACATCGAAAGAAGGAACAAGAAGAGAGAGCAAACTCTGCATCAAGAAATTGATGATTCACGTGATGTTGAAAATCAGTGGATCTCACATGAAATTGATGATCTCTTTTTTATGGATTAACCTAAGCAAAGGAAATTCTGATGAATATACTTAATAGTTACCACGGCCAGAATAATATTTCCAGATTTGCACAAGAGATTGATATAGGAGATATTGATGAAAATGATCGCCCAGAAGAATATTGTTTCATTGGCAGGGAGTGCGATCCAAGAGTATACCCTCGCGATCTTTTTGTAAAAGCTGATGCCCACCTTGTAACAATAGGCGCAACACGTTCAGGAAAGACTGCAGGAACGATCATCCCAAACATCCTTTGGGCGTCTGGGTCAGCATTCGTTATTGACCTCAAGGGTGAAATAGCCTGGGCTACAGCTCCTTACTTAAGGTTTCTCGGCAAGAAATTAGTAATATTTGATCCATTTGGCGAAATCAATAAGACGTACGGTCAGCTTGTTTCTCAATACGAGATAATCGCTTGTTACAACCCTCTTGCCGACCTTGACCCCAGTGACCCTTATTATACCGCCAAGCTATATGATTTAGTTACTGGTTTAATACCGTGCACAGATCCGCGTAACAACCATTGGGTAAACGGCGCGCGAGACATTGTTATTGGAATTGCAGATGCTTTGATAAGAAGTGCGCATAAGGAAGCAACTCTTCCGGAAGTGATGAAAGTGATCCACTCTGGCATAGAGGGTATTAAATCGCTTGCCACAACCGTACTAGACGATCCAGCGACTTATGCACCAGGCAGCTTGGCGCGAATGTTGCTAGAGCGATATGCCAGCTTGAACCTTGCCCAGGACAACAGGGAAGACAAGTATTTTATTTCTACAGCCAGAAACCAGTTGAATTTCCTTAATGACCCTATGATTCAGGAGAGCCTGTCGCGTAGTGATTTTAGCTTCAGGGAGCTCACAGATAATACTGTTGAGCTAGTGGTGATTTTTGTACTCCCACCTCATTTGCTAGAGGCATACAGCGGCTTGACTCGCATGATGATATCTATGGCGATTAATGCAGTGTCGTCTAATTGCAATAGTTTAACGAATCCTGTTAATTTTTACCTTGATGAGTTTGGAACCGTTGGCTCGCTTCCGATTGTATCTCGAGCTTTTGGCCTTATGGGTGGCCGGGGAATCAGGCTCTTGATATATACACAGACGATCAGTCAGTTAAAGCGCGACTATCCAAACGATTGGCAGAATTTCCTTGGAAATAGTTCTGCTATATCGATCTTGAAAGTATTTGATCTTGAAACCGCACAACTCGTTTCCGATATGTTGGGGCAGGGTCTAAGGAGGTTTGGATCGGATCAGACAGGAGATTATTCCCATAATGCCAACCACACTTTTATCAGGCCTTTGTTAGCGCCTGAGGCTATCCTACAGCTACCTGCAGACATAGGTATTCTTATGACCGATACCTATCCGGTATTTTACAGAAAAGTGAGAAGCTATGCAGATCAACCATTCTGTGATGTAATACGTCCAAACCCACTGTATCATTAAAGTTACAGCATAAATCGCTTTACCTTGCTACTTTTCTGGCAGGGTAAAGCGAGCTGTCTGTTTGGAAATCCTGCTTTGTTCTACCCTACTCGCTGCGGAAGTGTCCTACACAGTTTATGGCAAGGCCAGCATCTTGCTTTTACATTGGCCTATTTGTCTGCTGGCGGTTGTGGAATTTGTTTTGGTTTGGCAGAGTTTCTGACGGGACGATCTTCCGAAGATGAAAAGTGACCAGGTTGCTCTTCCCAAATTTTCCAGGGAAAAGATATTACGTTACTTCTTCGTGGAGTAGAAGGTTTGATTAAAAAAGGTCCAACTCCGTAATTCCTGTTAACGAACTCACCACCTGGCGAATATCATTCAAGCATCATCGCCCATTGGGATTGGTGGTTGCGCAGTGGCAGTTTCCGTTCTTCTTTTCGTTGATGATGCGATCCATGATGGTCGAACGGCCATTTTTAGTGAAATCTTTCCTTATATCGACATCCGTATAATCAAAACAGTAACATACCAACAATTCTGGGTCCATGGATCTCTCCGTCTATGTAGCGGTGATGAATTATCAGCCGTTCCAGTCAATATTTTTTAACGAGATCGTTTCTGATCAGCGAGAAATTATGAGAAATAAAGAAGATATAGAAAATAATATACACTCTCACAACTTTCAAATTTGCAGTTTTTGTGGGAAAAAAGCAAACGATGTCGAAGTGATTATTGTAGCATCTGATGAAGGGCCAAGTATATGCAATGAGTGTGTAAGGCTATGTGAAGCCATGTTGGAAGGTAAAAAGAGAGATTGTATTAATTACCGCACCGTTCCAGGTGGTCTACGCGCAGATTCCCAGAAAAAACTACGTTTAATCACTCAAATCCCTGAAGATTGGGTGGTCTGTGAAACCAATTTATATGCCAGTCATCCAAGTGTTGTAGCATGCTCTACCGATGGTACTCAAACAGAGCATTTTCTCATACCTAAACAACTTGCACTCTGGATGCTTTCAACTGATCAAAAAATCGATATGGATAAGATGCGAAAAGAAGTCAAGAAAGACATCTTAGATTCCATAAGGCAGCATATTAGCAAGTATTGACAGTATCATTCACGGTGAGATCCGGAAAAGGTGCAGTAGTACTAGCAATTCTATCCCAATAATTTATCGGGTTCGGTGAGTAAACCTACCTCTTGGTAACCATTAGGGAGTGTTCAGAGTTCTGTGTCAGGGTGTTTGGCAGAAAAGATAATGCTTTCTATTTATTCAGTCGTTCACGCAGTCGTTTACTTGGCCGGAATGATACCATCTGTCGCTTGGTAATAGTCATGGATGCACCAGTCTTTGGATTACGACCACGTCGCGGTGCTTTATCCCGAACCGTGAAGGTCCCAAACTGAACCAGCTTGACCAATTCACCGGCCACCATAGTGTTTTTCATGACCGTGAAAACGGTATCGACAATTTCAGCTGCATTCCGTTGTGATATACCCAGTTTCCCATAAACAGAACTGGCTAATTCCTTTCTGGTGACATTCTTCTTTTTCATTATTGAAATCCTTCTGGAGAATGAGTGGCAGTTAAACTGTATGGACAGAAAGTGCGGTACATTTATATCTTACAGGCTGTGGTCTTGCAAAGAAGAAATCGTTGAGATTCCGATGCTTGCAGTCGGCGAGAAGACACTCAAAATGGGCCTATTCTGCAAATTTATTTCCGATGCAAAACCTGAGTGAAAATCCACTATCCATGTGGTTAAAATCGGTAGCTGTATAATCCATCAGCTAAGCGCTTAATGCCGCTACTTGATGAGTTTAACTCCGTCTGTGGTGGGGCTATAAACTACCTTTTCTGGTTGAGCATTATTGGATAATTCCAATATCTTGGAAGCTTTGGCTGTTTTATTATTAGAGATGAAGCAAAGTTCTTATAAAAACGGATTGTTCACTGTATCTGTGGGTTCGATAGCAATTTGATCCGGGAGTTCTGAAGATTCAAGCTCACCTACTATCATTTCAATTATACTCTTTAATTGTTGGGCATTTACAAGTCCGATTTTATCCCGAGTAATGTCAAGACTTCCATAAAAAGACACTCTGTCTGCTCGATTCTCGATGGTCAGATCACCCAACTGAAGAGTATCAGACTCATTTTGAAAAGGGTTGATCAGTTTATTTACCATTGCCGATCTCCGGACCGTTTCCGCTCTTTGAATGACCTTGGCTCAGGCAATTTCATACCTTTGGCTTTGACCTCATCATTCATTGCAGGAAAGACATTGATACCTGTCAGCTTTTCGAGTTCTGATATTGAGATAGTCTGCGGTTGAGCATCCGCAGTATTGTCGATTAAATATGCTCCGGCTTGTTTTCTTTGCGGATCGTATACCGCTTTGAATAACTGTGACGGCACCATTACCGCTTCACCGATTCGCTCCAAATTCTCACCAATAAAAACAGGTCCGGTTACAACGAACAATTCGCCTTCTCTCTCGGTCATTTTACGTACAGTTGATTCAATGCCTTCCCAAGGTCCACGGTTATTTTCAGGAACTTGTGGAACCATGTTCGCTAACGAAAAACATTCATACTGTGACTGTGCATCAAACATATCAGCTGATGGTGCAACATGTCCTCGGTCATACCCGCTTCGAGCGTAATGATGCAGTTCGGCTCTATCAGATGCTGGTAGGTGTTCGTCTGAGTGGAACTGACTATGTCGTTTCAAACCCTTACCTTGCAGACGCCGATCACGGGTCAAATGTTCTGCTGAGTATAAGGGTGTCCTGGTTACACCTGAATGTTCAACGGCATAACCCGAATAACAGATCTCCTGGGTTTTGGTAGATAGCTTTTGGTTGATCAAATCTGGTGCTTGTCCATCAGCAAAATGTTCTGGACAATCTGTTTGCTTGGCGATAGCGGATGACAGAAAAAGTGAAGCAATAATAGCTAAGAAAGCGAGTAGCCTTTTGATATTGTTCATTGAAATCCATGCAGAGTAAAAGAGTCGGCAATTGGTGTCAGCTTGAATCAAATATCATCCATTCGAGCGGAAGTAAACCAAAGAACTACTGACCTTTTTATCTATACTAACGACTGTTTGGGCAACTTGACTATAATGCTGATCATCTGAAAGAATAACCTTGAAGCCCTCATTCCTGGCATCATCTGTATATGCGGTGGTCGTAAACCAGATTTTTGCCTGCCAGGTTGTTCATTTCTCCGTGACCAAATTTAACAAATGTGGTTCCATTTTTGAAAATAGCTTTTCGTTGTAGAGCTTGTTTTTTTATCAATACGGAACCTTTTCAAGGTATCACTGAGACGTCGATGTTTATCAACTCAATGAATAACATTTAACAGTAACGAGGGTATTATGAAGAAATTGTTGATTGCAGCGTTGTTCACAGGTGCCTGTGTTACTCCCGTTTTTGCTGCTGATGGACCGAATGACTCACAGAAGCCAGCTCCAAGCTTCGAGCAAACAAAATCCGATATATTGAACTATATTGATCAAAACCCCGCTCCAGATCAGGCATTATTAAAAGCTTGTGTGCAGTCTGCACAATCCTACGATGTCATTAAGGCATGCCGAGCCAAATATTCCCCAACGAAGCAAGACAGGATGAAAAACAACCGTCAAAATAATCGTGAGCAACCTATGTAACCAAGTGGATATCGTTCTAAAACATAAGGCGCGGTTGTTTTTCTAAAGATTTCGGCTGATAACAAACATGAAATTTCGTATGGTTGCTCGATACCGTGCAGGCGCTTGGTTCAGCAATTCGTGGACCCGCAGAGAATCATTAAACGAGGGGGAAATCATGCTGGGCATTTTCAATCGAACCTTATTTCTGATGGGTTTTAGTATTCTGGTGGCTGCTGTTGGATTCAATGCAGACCGTATAGCCCAAGCAGATCAGGATGCGAACCCCTCGACTTCAACGAATCTGCCAGCGGGTTTTACAGCTCTAGTGCCAAAGGGATATAAAGTAAGCTCGTCACAATGGACCAGGAATTTGAATATGGCAGGTGTTTCATTTTCCGCTGATAAACATTTCGAAGGTCGCCATTCGGTATTCAACTCTCAATATTCTTTAAACCTGGACATTAGTCAGGTTCCCGAAGCAATGATGCAGTTTCGAGAACCGATTTACCGATCACAACTCCTGAAAGACGTAGAAAATAAACGTCAAGATTTTTCAAGTGATCAGCCGAACCCTGCTATAAGTTATGATACCCTACAAGTGACCGAATATTCCTGGGGTTACGGGATTACCCAACGAATGGCTCATCATTTTATTGGTGCTGGAACCGCGCCGGATGAAATCGATTACCGATGCCAATATTTTGGGTTGATTACTGACAGCAATACTGCCAACAAAAGTGACAACAGGATTGTTAAAAAATTTGAAATGGCGGTAAATGGAGTGGGAAGCAGCACAGAAGCTGACCAATGGGTCCAGCAAGTTGCGGAAAAAGTAGGTAGGACAACACCCGGCAATATCGGTGATTAGTTTACTGTGAAAAGGCTTTCACAGAATGCTGGAAGTCTGTCCACCAAGCGCCAGGCAACCTGATCGTTACAGCTATCCCAACGATAGTAGACAAAAAATAAGCTCAAGGAGATCCAAATTATGATGCCCAGGAAATTGAACTTCAAAATTGCTGTTCTTTTCATCTTTGTTCTCACCTTAAGCTTTTCAGTTTCTGCTGCGTATGCCGTGACTATGAATGGCAAAGAGGTCATCCCATACGTCGGCCATATCGTCTCGCATAACAACAGGACCGGTGAGGTCGTTATAAAAACGAATAAATCAACCGGACACTGGCGTTTGCACAGGAATGTCGTCGTCCTTAACGAAGGCAAGGCCAATGAACGCCTTTATCTCGAAGAGATATGGCGCAATACAAGGACGGTCAAAGTCTGGGTTTCCAGGGATGGAGAAGTTCAAAGAATATCTGTCTTAAAATGGAAATAGCCGTTTCAAGAGGGCTAGGCTGAATTCAGTAAATATTGAAAAACAGGCTGGGAGTATTATTTAGACCCGTTTTGGTGTAATTCCTCCGGAACACTCGACTATTGGCTCTTGAAAAGTGGCCTAATCCTAAGCAAAAGGAGAATTTTATGAAAAAATTAATACTTTCTTTAATTTTTATTATGTTTGGTTTTGGAATTGCCTCTGCAGATAGAGGTGGAAACCAGTCCTGCGCTCAGGTTTGCTCTACAAAATTGAATAATTGCATGAAAGGTTGCGAGCAATCGAAAGGCAACGCTGCACATTACCAAGGGTGTAAAAATATATGTTCTCAAGTTAACACAAATTGCAATTCGAGCTGTGCGAAAAAATAGTTAGCATATCAAGCATATAGTTTGTCTTAATTTCACAGCAGCTCATTGAACGGCACTTTTTATACATGTTAATGCAATTATAGATGGATAACTCAATCTGGGCGAGCAACTGAATCTTTTTAATGGGCGACCACCACAGATGGTCAGAGAATCTGTTAAAAACACCGGTTTGAGCGGTCCATAAGCACTCAAGCAACCGGCTTTGCCGGTGTTTAGCGACTTTTAAATTTAAGAGGAGCGTTGTATGAGAAATTTAACATTAATAGCCATCTGCATTATTTTTTCTACAGGTATAGCATCGGCTCAATCCTCACTTCCTGGAGGAAATTCGTGTCAGAGTAAAGAGAAGAGCTGTGCTTCAAAATGTAAAACCAATCATTATACAAATGTAAAATGCATAGATGCGTGCAAGGCTGATAAAAAAGAGTGTGACAGGATTCAAGCTATACAGTCATCGACGAACAAAGGAAAAATAACTCCTCCGCGATCGGTGGGTACGCGAATTCAATAGGGATTGTGATACCCAATGAAGGTCACCGAGTCATGTGTAGTATTCGACTTGTCACAGGCACCGTTGCCCCCGTATCTTCACCGCTGTGGATTGCTACAACAATGAGGTTGCGATAGGGGTAGGTCTATTGTTTTCTGCTGACGACAGCCATTATGGCTTAAATTATTGATTCATCCATTGTAACCGGATTTTTTTAAGTATATAATTTTTCTTGTAGGAAAAACCTGCTGAAACCTTGTTGCCTATATTAACTGGCAGACGGTCGTTGGTATCAGAAAGTTTTTCAAATGGAATGTTGAATGTTTCGAAATCATACAGGAAAGGGAGAGCCTCTATGCCAAAGATGTCAAACGCATTGTACATGAAAGAGGCTCAACTTGCTGTCGAGTTTGCTAAGTCAAAAATGACAACTGGCGCTGCCAATAAATCAAAAGACATATTTGCTTCTGGCGGTGTTATTAACTTCCTTCTAACGTTGGGCATTTCCAGGAACGTTATAAATATTCTTAATTTGCAAGAATCGTTTTGGGATAGGATGGAAAATGGAAAGGACAGTGTCGGCAAACTTTGGACGATGCGAAAACGAAGTCAAGAGACCATGGGTAGTGAATTAGATCCTGAAATAATTGCCAGTGATGCAACATCATATGGAACTGGCAATTGCGGAGAACAATCGGCAATTGCGTTTGCCTATTTATGCCAAAGGAAAGTCTTTCCGATCGATTGGTGTCACTTCGCTCAAAAAGATCCAAATCATGCATTTGTTATTATTAACGCTAAAGCACCAATCACCCCAACAAACTTTTCAGAATGGAGCAATTTTGCAATTCTTTGTGACCCGTGGGGTGATAAAGTAGATTTTGCAAGATGTTTAATAAAGGACTGGGATTGTGACAAAGTCGCGAGCTATTGTCATCGTGACGGGCATAAAGTGACGGGTTTTGAAGGAATAAATTTTAGAAGATAAGATCTTAAAATAATAGATCTTTTAAACTCAAACCAAAGCGAAGCCTGAATTGCTCTGCGAGCAACTGACGTACTATTTTTTCACCAAACATGGCTGGTCGATATAGCCTTTGACGGGACTCATGGGTATTCCGGTGAAAGTGGGCCACCGATTTCGCTTTAAGCTGGACCACTGATTCCGGAGTAAAGTGGGCCACCGGTCGGAGCGAAGCGACGCTGGAGTCTTTTTGTAAATTGACTGTCAGTTTTGGTCAAGCGTGATGGCGTGTTTTCGCATCGATTCTCCTTTCAGTTCGATTTTATGGGCGTTATGCACAATCCGGTCGAGAATGGCATCTGCCAGGGTGGGATCGCCGATCGCCTCGTGCCAGGAGGAAACCGGCAACTGGCTAGTGACGATGGTGGCTTTTTTGCCATAACGGTCCTCCAGTAGTTCCAGTAAGTCACGGCGCTGTGGGTCGGTCATCGGCGTCAGCCCCCAGTCATCAAGAACTAGCAGATCGGTTTTGGCGTAGCCGAGCATCAGCTTGCCGTAGCGTCCGTCAGCCTTGGCCAGACGCAGCTCTTCAAACAGTCGCGGTAGCCGCAGGTAGAGGGCTGAGTATCCTTCAAGGCAGGCTTTATGACCCAGGGCGCAGGCCAGATAACTTTTGCCGACTCCGGTCGGACCGCAGATCAGCACATTGATTCCGCGGGCAATCCAGGTGCAGGCGGCCAGGCGTACGATAAGTGTTTTGTCTAGTCCCCGTGAGGCCTTGAAGTCGAGGTCCTCGACGCTGCAGGAATGTCTGAGTTTGGCTTTTTTGAGCCGGGTGTCCAGACGGCGATTCTCCCGTTCTGTGACTTCCCGGTCGATCAGCAACCCCAACCTCTCCTCGAAGCTAAGGCTGTTGATCTCCGGCATCTGCTGTTGTTCGCTTAAGGCCTTGAGCATGCCTGCCAGGCGCAGGGTTTGTAGTTTTTCCAGAGTGGGATGGTGCAACATGCGTCTCTCCTCTTCAGTGGTAATAGTGGCCGCCGCGAATATTGTCATGAGCAATCGGTGCGGTGATCGGCAGGATATGTTGTCGGGGTTGCTGGTCAAGACCCGTCGTCAGGATCGATTTGACGCTTTTATAGCTGGTCGCCTGACCGTCCAGAGCCAGATCGCAAGCCGCTTCCAGCCTTTCCGGCGTATATACTTTCGCCAATCGAATCAGGCCCATGGCGGAACGAAAAGCCTGCTGGGGATGCAGGCGTGAGGCGAGCACCGCCTTAGTCATGGCCGCCGTTCGAGGACCGATCTTCGCCGCCCAGCGGATCAGGCGTTCCGGCGTCCAGTCGGCATACTCCTGATGGCCTTTGGGCATATGCGCGGTTACGGTGGAATGACGGCCTTTGTGGAAGGAGCGCAGATGGGAGGCGACCCGCTTACGCTGTTGGAAACACTCGATGGAGTCCGCAGTAATGCGGGCATCAAGCTGCTTGCCCCGCAGTTGATAGGGAACCGAGTAGTAGTGCCCGTCGATCTCGACGTGGTAATCGATACTGACCCGCACCTTCTTCCACTGAGAGAAGGTATAGGCCTCTGGCGGCAACGGTTTCAGGGCCGGACGATCGAGCGATTCAAACGCCTGCTTGCGTGAACCAGGCAGTTTCTTGAAGGGTCGGTTGTTCAGATCGATGAGCAGTTTGCGGATCGCGGCATTGGCCTCGGCAAGACTGAAGAAGCGCTGATTGCGCAACCGCGCCAGAATCCAGCGCTCCACGATCTGCACGCCGACCTCGGCTTTGGCTTTGTCCTTCGGTTTGCGCACCCGGGCCGGAATAATGGCGGTCCCGTAATGCTCGGCCAGATCCTGATAGCTGGGATTAAGGTCCGGTTCATAGCGGCAGGGCTTGCTCACCGCGCTTTTAAGATTGTCCGGGATGACGATTTCCGGAACACCGCCATAAAATTCAAAGGCGCGGCGGTGGGAACCGAGCCAGTCGGACAAATTCTGACTGAGCGTCGCTTCGGCAAAGGTATAGCTGCTGGCGCCCAGCACCGCCACGAAGATTTGGGCCATGCTGATCTCGCCGGTGTGCGGGTTGATGATCGGCAGGCTCTGCCCGGCGTAGTCGACGAACAGCTTCTCTCCGGCCTTATGGATCTGCCGCATGGAGAGCTTCAGCGTACGCGCCCAGCGGCGGTACAGTTCGCAGAAATGGCTGTAGCGGTACCCCTGGGGATGCTCGGCCTGGTACTCCTCCCAGAGTAGCATCAGGGTAACCCCTTTGCGTTTCAGCTCCGTGTGGAGATTGGTACAGTCCGGGATCAAGCGTTCGCTGTGCGACACAGGAACCACTGGCGGGAAGAGTTGATGGTAGAGCTGCTGGTCTGTCAGGGAATCTGGGAGTGGCCAGCCCAGTCCGGCAGCTTCGGCACGGCGCAGATAATCGCCGACGGTGGTGCGGGATATGTCCAGACAGCGGGCGATCGGACGTTGCCCCAACCTGCTGCCAAAGTGAAGACGGAGCGTTTCTCTGATTTTGCGCATAGATAACCTCGTGTTTGCCAACGGTGCACCTCCTGGAAAATTGAATTTCCAAGGTTGTACACCAGGTTATCCAGCGTCGCGGTTGGTTCCGAAGAAAACTGGTCCACCGATTCCGTTTTCCTGGGAAAAGTGGCCCACTTTGAATCGGAATCAGTGGCCTACTTTACAACGGAATGCCTGGTCCGGTTTGCTCCGGAACAGGTGGCCCATCTTGGAGCGGAATCGGTGGTCGGATGCCACCGGAATCCGCAGACTCACACAGAGTGGTAATTCTTTGTTAACTTTTACCTTATGGAGGAGCACTATGCTTGAAGGACTATTTCAACCCATGCACATGATTGTCATCCTAGGGATCGTTATGATTATATGGGGACCAGGAAAACTGCCAGAACTTGGCGAAGGCCTCGGGAAGAGTATCAAAGCCTTTAAAAAAGTAATGTCAGACGAATTAAATCCGACAGCCATTGATCACAAAGAAGAAAAGAAGGAATAATTTCTTAGGCAGCTTTTTCAGTAGTCATTTCAATAAAAGCACGGCTTGAACTGCGGAACTATAATAAAAATGTTGCAATATTAAACAATTGGTAATTATCCGCTTGCGAAGTGTTTTTCCTAAAACCAATTTTGTGCAAAATACAGACATCCAACTCAATAGAGAGGTGCCTGATGAAAAGATTATTGATGGCGATGCTGGTATTGTTGGTCTCCTCAACGGCATGGTCAGCAGAACAATTTGGCATAGCTGTCTTTCCTGGAGCTTCTGAAAATGCGGAAGCAACAAAATTAGCCAAGCTACCAGGAGGTAATGCCGCTTGCTACAAAACGAATACCCCGCTTGCTGTGAAGTAGTTACCTTTTACAAGAAACAACCTGGTCTCGAACCGTTTGCTCCCCCAAAAGGCATGCAGATGGCTGCAACGGTATTTCAAAAAGGGCAGAGCATTCAAGTGAGGATACAGAGCAAACCTGCAGACCCGAAAGAAACCGATTTCTGTATAGCAAACAGATTGATTAAAGTGAGTCATATCCTTTTGTGCCTGTTACCGATACGTTGCCCTTGAGACTTTTCCTCCGATTCCTAGATTTTCCATATTGAGTCTTAATTTCACGACTAAATACACAGTACCCGTATAATGCATTGGGATGTCTCCAAAAAATGCTGCTTGAGGCATTATATTTCCGCTATATCGGGAGTGACTTTGGTGTTATTAGTTTGATGTATTATGGAAACATTGAGGCTGGATCATGAATCTGTTTCAAGTGTTCAGTAATTCAATAGATTTGGCTGGTAATAATAAACGCATGGACACTAACCGATCCCGAGGATGTGTTAGGAGGCGTTGGAACAGAAATTGGCGATTGATTTGTCTGCAAAACACGCAGGCAAGATTTGTCTGTTAATGACCGATGTGATCATATGCCGAACGAGGGTTCAACTCCTGAAATTACAATTCATATGAAGCTATTCTTCGGGATAGTGTTTCTCCAAGCAATCTTTGCAGAGTCCATGCGAGAAGTTTACATCTAAGCGAGCAGAGAAGTATTCTGCGACGTCCTTCCAGTATCCTTCATCATTTCTGATTTTTTTACAGTGCATACAGATTGGCAGTATGCTTCTTAGTTGTATCAACTCACTTACATTTTCGATAGTTAGCAGAACATAGTTCTTTTCTTCATGCAGAAAAGGCGCGGCTGAAACCAAAAGGTGCAGTTCGGTTTTTATATCTCCGCTACCAAACTCCATTCGAGTGGCCTTGCGGTAGACCTTGTTTCCTTGTGTTGCCTCCCTGACGGAATTTCTGATCACACAATCCGTACAGGATGGAGCTTTACCGCAACCCTCGGTCACTTCCATCGAATGGACGCAGTGCAACGCCTCACCACCCCGTTTGTTATAAACCTTACCAATGTCGAGTCCGAGAGTGGCTGAAGCAGTGGTGTTGACATGGAGCATGCGTACGTCGTCGTCAACAATAACCAGTATGGCAGGTATTGCATCGAACACATTTCGAAGAAAACTAGATTGGGAAAGTAAACTTTCTTCCATATATGTCTCCGTTTTCTTGATTCTTTACAATTGCTTGAATTTTCGTGAAAAATACGGAGTCGTTTTTCAATATGACAATGTCAGAAGACAAGCTGTTCCTTTCCCGCCTATGAAAGCTGCTGGCAATATATTTCCTATGCATATTGACTGCCATCTGTTCATTTTTCATATCCTAACAGCAATCAAATTCTCCGTATAGAAAATAGATTGTTCCGGTATCTCACGACTACCGAACGCCCTTCTCTTGCAGATAGGGTACGTATTTCCTGTCGGTCACTTTGATATGGGTGGCTAGCCAGTCTTTGAGAAAATCCATCAACTCCATGGAAATGGTAGCGTCGCCCATGTCAAACCGTGACTTAAAATCACTGACCTGAGCCACCAGAGTTTCATGAACCTTTTTGTGTTGATTATATTCGGGATACCCATGTTTTTGGAACAGCTTTTCCTCCGTACCAAAATGCATAACGGTATAGGATACAAGGCTGTTGAGTATGCCGGAAGCAACAACCGAGGTCTGCCGTTGTTTCATAGCGCGATGCAGATCATTAATCATATTTACGAGTTGTTTGTGTTGGTCGTCGATTAGGCTTATCCCCAGGTGCAGACTGCTATCCCAACGCATCAAATCAGGAACACTATTCCTTGCAGTATCCTTCGAGACAACTTCAGTAATATGGGAAGCATCAATTTTGAACTGTGTTGATAGTTCCTTTAAAAAGGAAGCAATCTGTTCAATGTCCTTGGCACTCCTTTCCACATCGTTGCCGTTTCCGGCCAGTTCAGCTGCGGTTCGGCTGACCTTGGAGATGTCCCGCGCAACCTCGGAAGCGACGGTGGAACTTTCGGCGACATTACCATTGACCTCGCCGATTCCCTGAGCAGCCTGGACAATGTTTTCGGTTATCTCGCTGGTCGTAGCGCTTTGTTCTTGGACCGTAAGAGCGATGCTCGCAACTATGGTGTCAACCTTATTAATAACTTCGGTGATTTGGCGTATTTCGTTGACTGTCTCATCGGTTGAATCCTGAATAGATTCTATACTGGATCTGATCTCGCTTGTTGCAGCAGCAGTCTGTTTTGCTAACTCTTTGATTTCGTTGGCAACAACAGCAAAACCCTTGCCAGCTTCGCCAGCCCTAGCGGCTTCGATGGTGGCATTAAGTGCTAGGAGATTGGTTTGATCCGAGATCTCCGTTATTACTTGTGTTATTTTACTTATCTCTGCTGCAGCTTTGCCGAGAGCATCAACTTTCTCCGAGGAACTCTTCGCAAGATTCACTGCGTCATTAGTAACATTCCTTGCCTCCCTGGTCTTTTCGGCAACTGCGGCAATTGAGGAAGAGACCTCTTCCGTAGCTGTGGCCACAATATTGACATTGGTCGAAGCTTGTTCGCTGGCTGCCGCCACCGAATTCATATTCGAACTCATTTCTTCGGTAGCTGCAGCAACGCTAGTGGCCATATCGGATACAGATGTTGCGCCTTCCGACATCCGATGTGAGAGACTTGTCAGTTCGTTGGAAGCCGAAGCAAGGCCCATAACTTCACCACCCATTTTGCCAATCATCTGACCAAGATTTGTCGATATCGTTGAAAGGGCTATTGCTAGGCTACCCAATTCATCTTTGCGGTTGATCTGAAATGTACCGGTTAAATCTCCTTTTGCGATATTTCCGGCAAACACCACGGCTTTTTTCAGGACACCAGTTATGTCTCGACCAATGAAAAAACTCAACATCATCCCCAATAATGCTGCTCCAAGAGACGCGAAGATGATGAGCATTTTCTGCAGATGCACTTTTGATTGTAATGTTTCCTTGCTTACCCCTAGTTGCTTGTCGATCTCTGCTGTAATTCTATGAAGGTTATCCAACACCTGAGTAAGGGCTGGCGAAGTTTTCTGTTGAAAAATTTGCGAAACTTCGGGCAGAAAAGCATCTCGGTTTCCTCCGTTTTTAGCAATGACATCCTGCATAGCTAGAACAGATGCGTGTAGATCCTTATGGGGTTGTTCAAGTTGCCGCAACAGGGACGTTATTTCAGGCACAATCGCTTCAGCATCTTTTCGCTCGTTTCCATAAAGCCAGATGCCCAGTTGGCATTTATGGTCATCGGTTTGGACATCAAGATTTTCTTTCTGTGTATCGGTGAAAAATTCCATGACAGAATTTCGCCACTGCAAATGGTCGATTTCCTTTTGCAATAACAGCTCTTTAATTCCTAGAAGATGCACGCTGTTAGCTGATTCTGTATTGACAAACTGGAAGCCAATCCAGCTGAAAATACTCATTATTACCAGTAGTGACAGTATTGAGCCGAACCCCGCCGCCAGTTTTTTACCGATTGAAAGATTTTTCCAAGACATAGACTGCTCCGTTGAGGTGGAGTTTAGTAACTACTCAAGTTAATTTCATATTGTAAAAAGTGTATCTTCTCTGGATACTAATTGCAAATTCCAATTACAATCTAAAGAGGTCCCGTAGTCTTCCAAAAAAACAGTCTATCAGACAGCGATTACGATGCTTTTCCGTCTTGTCTATAAAAAATTGGCGCACTTTTCAACGGTTGAGACAGGCATGAAGGGTTTAATGTAGCATAAAACAAAACCATTATATGCAACCTGGAGATGTCTTAAGCTGGGACAATTCAACGAGGTTCGTCAAATCAATGAAACACTAGAGATTCAGGTTGAAGAGCGGCCAACAGATTTGAAAAGAAACTAGTACCAGCAATTCTAGGAACGGTTTTCTTAGACCGAGTGTTTTCGAGGCACCGCGACGATTTCGCTTCGATTTTTGCTCCTTACCCAACCACCACCCAACTTGACGCGGTATGCATAACCCCCTCTATAAACCTTCAAATTCTTTCGCTAAATTCATTGCTGAAACCCAACTCATCATACACCCAGCCCACCTGATGTGGACCTGACGACGGTGCTGGCTTTTATTGTTGCTGTGATTGCCCCCGGCCAGAAGCCTTGCAGTGACTATGTTTCAGAAAAAAGTTAGGCGGACACCTGGATTGCTAAATGGTCATTTGTTTTGTGGTGGTATGCGAGGAAGAACGGTAACTAAATTTTTCTCAAGATATCAGCTGGTCGCATATTAGCTGCTACTCTACCCATCACCAAGGCGGCAATACCACCTGTTGCCACGGCGACGTCCAGGGCGACCAGTACCAATCCCCAGGAAAATTGTATGGGCAGCCGGATGGCCTGATTAGCCAGTTCACCGATCTTGGCGGAAGCCGGCAAAGGATTAAGCGCCCAAGGTGTGGCCATGGGCAGTGAGAGCGTTCCGACGAGAAATGCCCCCATATATCCTAAACCTAGCCCCAGGATGCCACCCAGCACGCACTGAACCATAGCCTCACCCAGGAGTTGTGCCTGGATGTCTCTCTTCGTCCATCCCACAGCCTTGAGTACTCCGATCTCCGTAGTACGCTCCACAAGGCTCGCGGTCATGGATTTGAGAATCAGCAGGATCGCCCCCAGCAAAGCTACCCCCGAAGCTACAAGAGCAAACTGACCCGATATCAATGAGACACCTCCCATCAACTCCAGGAAAGAGTCGGAGCTACTGGATGACAAGCCCGGAAAGGTCTTGAGGATCTTTTGCTGGATGAGCCTTTGCTCAGCGGGATCGCGTAATCTGAGATAGGCCACATTGAGGGGGGCTGTTGCGTCCGTAAGCAAGGATTGAGCATCAGATAGCCGCAGATAGATGTTGGCCGCCGCAACCTGAGCACCTTCTCGTATCTCCAGCAGGCCGACGATTTTGAAGGAGTTGCCGCCAATTTCTAATGCATCGCCCAGGCGGACGCCGCGAAACTTGGCAAAATGTTTTTCCATCACGGCCTCTCCCGGTTGTGCAGGTAAATGGCCTTGGCTGATCCACTGCGCAAGTCGAACCGGTCCCAGTTCAGGTTGTGCCAAGTCCACGCCCATGATGGTTCTGAACCCTCCGGGGAAGAACTCCCACAATAGGAGCGAGCCTGCAGTCGCCGCAACCCCGTCAAGTGTACCGAGGGCTGTCAATTCCTCGGAAGAGATAATCTGGTTGGAAAAGGGCAGCTTTACACCCCGCATGGACAAAGTCCCTTGTCCCAACGGCTGATTCTTTTCTGCCCGCTGCACGACCAAGTCCGCCCCCAAGTTGGCAAATGGTTGGCCGGCGGCTTTTTGATAACCCGTTGAAACTGCGTTGATCGACACAAAAAGACCAATGCCCACGGCGATGCCCAGAATATTGATTAGGGTTCGAGCTGAACGATGCTGCAATTCATGGACGATATAGGAAATGCGCATGTCCCGGCCCCGGCCTCAATGCTGGCCAGCTGCTTGATTAAGAGCCTTGGCAATGTCTTCCATGGTCCATTTCCCTTGAAACATTTGTGGTCCAGAGCCGCTTGGAAACCCGGAAAAGCTCTCTTTGCCATTGATCCAGATCATCAGGGGGACATGCTGGCGAATCCCCTTGCTCGTCATAAACTTCTCACCTTCCTCACTTTCAAAGTCGTGCCAGCGAGGGGTTATTTTTCCACCATAACCAGCAAAAAACTCTTTGAGCTTGTTCAGGGTGGGCTGCAACGGACCATGATTCATATAAAGGACATCGACTTCTACAGGTGTGGCCGCTTCGGCAACTATGGGCAGGAACAAGGAGAACGATACCAACAGGAGTATGAGGATTTTTTTCATGGGATAATGGCTCCATCCTGCATACGCAGCAGGCGATCGGCTGATTTTGAGAGTTCCAGGTCATGGGTCACCATGAGAATGGTCATGCCCTGCTCTCGATGCAAGGTTGTGAGAATCTCCATGATGGCCTGCCCTGTTTGCGAGTCCAGGTTGCCGGTGGGTTCATCGGCAAAAATGATTTTAGGATGATTAACCAACGCCCGGGCAATGGCCACGCGCTGTTTTTCCCCTCCCGATAAGGTTCCGGGGAGATGATCCAAGCGATGCTCCAACTCCATTTGCCGCAGCAGGGAATTCGCTCGTTCCCGGCGATCCTCTTCCGCCATCTTTTCCGGGAACAGGGGCACCGCTACATTTTCCCAAGCGGTGAGCGTTGGGATCAGTTGAAATGACTGGAATATAAAACCGATATTGGTACGCCTAAAGAGCGCCAACTCGTCTTCTGATGCGGCGACGATATCCTTGCCGCAAAGAGTTACCTGCCCCGATGTTGGACGTTCCAAACCAGAAAGCAGGGAGAGCAAGGTGGTCTTACCGCAGCCAGACTTTCCCACCAAACTTACGAACTCCCCTGGCAGCAAGTGCATGGATACGTCCTTGACCACCTCAACGGGACCAAAGGTTTTCTTGATGCCCGTGGAGGCTAAAATAGGATCATTCATGACGGAGAACCTCGGAAGGTTTGATGCGGGTGATGCGGCCAATGCACAACGCGCTGGTCACTCCCCCGACAATCAGCGAGAGTATCAGGGCAAATCCGACCAGGGGCCAGGAAAGATGCACGGGCAGTGGCACGGTCTTGAAGACCGGTTCACCGCCGCCGGGAAGGAAATGCGGCGTAGGGCTCATCTCCCAGGGGATAGGGATGTTGATTTCTTGAAAGCTCAAGCCAAAACAAACTAGCCAGGCAAGAAAGACACCGACAATCCCCGCCAGGAGGCAGAGTACCAGTGATTCGGCCAAGAGTTGGCTCACAATATTTCTGTTGGTCCAACCCAAACATTTAAGCACACCTATTTCCCGTGCCCGCTCCTGTATTCCACCGGCAATAGTTTTTAGAACCATTAAAAAAGCCACTATCATGACGATAAAAGAGGTGGCTGATGCAAACTTGTCTGAGAGGGCAAAGAGATTGCCGAGTTGACGAAGAAAGGAATCAGGCGTGGCCACAGCGGTTTTATCGCCTAAGGCTTTTTTAAGCGCGACCGACAGTCTGGGGATGGCCTCCTGATCGGCTACTATGAATACCAGATTCACATCCCCAGCCGCAAACGGTGAGATGCCCTGGACCTGAGGAGAGGCTAAGGCCAAAGCTTGTGCCTCCTGCAGCGGTAGATAGACATTGGCTACGGCGATTTTTGAGGCGCGCGAGGCGTCGACAAGGCCAACCACCAGATAGCGTTTATCCAGGATTGTCACCATGTCGCCTACATCGACATGCTTTTCTTTGGCATATGTTTGGTCGACCAGAGCCTGGAAACTGTTTCTCTCTAAAAAACGACCTTTGACGACAAAATTGCGTAGCTTACCAGGCCCCAAGGCGTTCATGGGATCAAATCCCATCACCATCGTAAATTGGTTCTTATCGAACACCCATAGCAAGACAGCCTGCCCCACTTCTCGTATACCGGGCATTTCGGCAAGTTGATCGACCTCCTGTTGACGGATAGTCACCGCCGAACAGGGAAACACTGCACCTTGCAATTCCTGCGGGACGTCTCCGGACCGTTGAATGGTGATGTCGGCACCAATCTCCTTAAGCGGCGCCCGTGCCGCATCCTGATAGGCACCGGCGAGGGCGTGGAGGATGACCAGAAGAGCAATCCCCACGGCTAGACCCAGGATTGCGGTAAGATGTCGCCTTCTGCGAAGGTAGAGCTCTCGCCACACAAAGGAAAATCGCATCGTCTCCCGGCCTCCCCCTAGCTGGTTATTGGTTGCAGTGAAGGTTTTGAGTGATAAAACTTTGACGCAATGCCTGAAAAAATACCTTTCTCTGATCCGGGTTCAGGATCTCCTTCATTTTCAAGAGATGCTCAAAAACACCTTGTTGAATGGTGGATTGAATAGATAAAATTTCTTTCCTAATAAGAGTTACGTGGTCCATATCGACGGGATCCTGTTCCAACATGGAGATCATGATGTTACGTTTTTCATGAATCTCACTCGACAGCTTGCCGAGATTTCCATGAAAATCTCGCGCCAAGGGTGATATTAAAGCCTGCTGTTCCGGAGAGAGACCAATAAGAGAATACAAATGATTATCGTTCGAAACTAAGGGACACCCCTTTGGGTCGCCAATGCTTCTTGTTTGCACAAAATGCAGGCCAAACATGATGGCGGCCCCAATGTTCATGGCCAGCAGAAGCACGAAAACGGAACTCCATATTTTACTCTTCATTGTTTCACCTGGGTGGTATCACTCACCAATAAAAGATAGCCTTGGGCGAGAGAGCCCTTCGGTGTTGGCGCAAAAGCATCCAATGCTTCAAGGGTTGCAGCCTGCATCGGGGCCGTGGCTGCCGTCATTTTACTCTCCAGTGTGGCTCTTCCCATCCACCCCCCGATCAAGAGCCCCAATATTACCATGACCGCCATAGCGGCAGGCGCTGGAAATATGTAATCCCAGGCCCCTGTCCAATTGAAGATCCCCGGTTCGGATTTCTCTGTAATCTTCCGCATAACAGCTTGAGAAAAATCCGGTTGCGGTCGGGGTGGAACGGCATCCTCCAGTGCTAGCCAAAGATGATGTAAATCTGCTAGAGCCTGCTGGCAGGCCGGGCAGGAATCGAGATGTGCTTCTATCTCAAACTGCAAAGGAGGTGAAACCTCTCCATCCTCAAAGGCTGAAAGGTTTTTGCGTATTGCAGTACAGTTCATTGGTAGGGGTAATGACTTTTTCATAGGCTTCGTTCCGTTTATTGAGACCAGATTAATGCCTTCTTAATTAATTAAACTGACGAGAATTGAAAAACCTGCGGTTATTTTTCAAGGGGAAGCAATTTTTTATGAAGATTAGCCTTTGCCCGGACCAATAAGGCTTCCACCGCAGCGACCGAACAACCGATGACAACGGAGATCTCTTGATAGGAGAGTTCTTCGTATCGTCGGAGCACCAGGGCAAGGCGCTGGTTGGTTGGCAGGGATTCAATAGCGGCACGAACCATGCGGCCCTGTTCAGTTTGCAGAGCCGCGTCTTCGGGCGAAGGGCTATTAGCTGGAATCTCCGGCGCATCATTGTCGCCCAAAGTCCAAAACGAGCCGATCAACCGGATGTTGCGACGCCACAGCGATTGGGTTTCGCTTTTACAAATATTGGCCGTCAAGGTGTACAACCAGGTGGTGAATTTTGAGGTTGGCGTATACCTTTCAGATGAGCGCCAAATCCGTACAAACACCTCCTGAGCGAGGTCGTTCGCCTCTTCTTCTCTGCCGAAAAACCTGTAGATTAACCGGAAAACAGCGTCTTGGTGACGATTGACCAAACAAGAAAAAGCTATTTGGTCACCGTCAGCCACAAGCAGCATGAGGTCTTCACTAGCTAAAGATTTGTAATCACGTTTCACGTTATTCTTGAGTCGCTCACGACTTGATAGGATTCCACACCAGAACTTTGCCAGGTTGGAGCATACCCCCTGTCATCGGGAAATGCATTGTCCAGGTTCAGGTCTGCCGCTCAACAATTTGAGAAAGAAATGACTCTCACAGAAGTGAACGCCTTTTTAATTGATTAAACTGACGAGGAAGGAAAAACCTGCGGTTTATTTTTCGGAGGGAGTCGATTTATACGAAAGGATGGCCTTGCTCGACTTAACGGCAATTACATCGAGCTAAGGGGGAGTGAAGAGTAATGCCCCGTCCTGCTTTTGCAAATCGCAAAATAAGCTTTCCCGGGCACAGTTCCATTGAATTATCGTACCACGAGAACGGAACAATGCGCGTTATTAACTACCTTCATGGCCAGACGGTACTTTTTGGAACATCTTTGAACTTCGCTAATAGGTTGGCCGTTGCTGATCAGGGGCCTCTTTATGTGGGGTGGTACCCAGCCAGAATCGCTCAAAATACGTTACTCATATCTTCCCTACCCAAAGTTCCTCTACCTTGCCGGGCCACCATGCTACCGAAACGGGTATAGATAGTACTCGTAACCCTTAGTATCTCTGCTTGGTGCACTAGTACCAGCAATACCAGTGTTTAAAGCACTCAAAGAACTGCGTTTTGAAGGTAATGGGGTGGATACAGGGGCGTTGATTTCATCCAAATAAGTACATATTCTTAAAATATTGGGATGTTCCACTCTTTTTATTATTCAGGGAGGAAGAAATGAACGTTCAAGGTGTAAGCAGCACGCCAGTGCAACAAACAGCCAGCACAAAGCCAATAAGTCAAACCAATTCGACCAATCAATCAGCCTCCTCATCATCTGGAGGTACTACAAATTCATCTAGTATTAACTCTACGACAGATACGGTAAGCATAAGCAGCGCCGCCAAAACTGCCTATGAAGAAGCGACAGAAACCCCTGCAGACGTCGTTACAGAAGCAAGAAATGGCGATCGCTATGCGCAACAATTATTAGCAAAACAAGCGGCAGCATAGATCTCACCGCAAGGGACTAAAAAAAAATAGAAGTATGCAATGCAGCTAAAAACATCAGATCTCAAGTTTATGAATCTTGGTTTTGGTGGTTACTTACTCGGTGCAACAGTTGCTAGCTTTATTTCTCGCGCCGTAGGAATTGATCAAATGCACAGCCTTCAGTTTGTAATTATTGCGACGATGCATAGCAGAATATTCTGCTGATAACGGCGAGCCACTTGCAGGCTGTCGGGAACGATCCAAAAAAATATTCGAACCGTGTGTTCAAGTAAAAGCGACAATATACAATGACAGTTCAGCTGAGATAGGCGTAAAGGGATAACTAACCTTTACGCCTAAGTCGTTAACGTCAATTTTGTCATGCGTTTGTTTGTTCTTCACCGTCTTTTTCAGATCTCATCAACCACGTAGCAAGACCATATACAGCAAAACCATATACAACCGCAGCCCCAATAAACTTGAACATTTCACTCCTCCTTTTTTGAATTTTAGAAAGTAGCGCATGAAAGAAAACAACCCGCCGATGTCACCCAGCAGGCTTGGTTGATGTTATTGACGGCTATGATTAGCCGTGAGCCAGCAGATTACGACTCTCATAGAATGCCGCTAGCGATGAAGGCGGCTCGATTGACCTGGTATCCTTGTAACTGTCCAAGACTCCGTTGAGCATCTTGTTTTTCTTGGGCAAGGTCAGCAAGTTGTTGTCGCGCAGCACATCGGTAACGGTTTCATGAAATCCCCAAAGAGTCGGATCATAAACCCCGCCGAAGTAGAGCTCGTTGAACCGCCCGAACTTGCTGGGCGGAATGATGTTGTTCGTCATGATCTCAACCAGCAGTATTTTGGCATCCCATTCGGTCAAGTGGAAGTTTTTCAGATCCTCGTGCCAAGCTTGAAATTTGATCAGGTTAGCCACCATCTTCTTCATGGCGCGATAGGCTATAAACTCAAGCTCGTCGTATGAAAGTCCCTTGGTATGCTTTCTCATCTCGACAAATTCTCCACTAAAGGCGAGATTTTCACAGACGAAAACTCTGGTTCCTGCCGTTATTCCTAAAGCCATGGATTTATCCATCGAATTCCTGATGCCGATGGACCAGCACAACTCATCGCTACCTCCGCTTAAATCCCAAACGCTGAACATCCTATTGCCGTTATTGGCCAAAACGTAATCGGTTTTAACGATCTCTAATCCTGTGGCCACGATACCGGATCGGATTGCATCGATGACTTGCCGATGATGGACTGGGTGGAAAGACCTGGTAAAAGGAACTGCTGGAACATTGATAACATCTGCCTCTGTTGCTTTATTGCTACCGATCAATATTGATTGGGACATAGTGATGCCTCCTGAATAGGTGTGATTGTAAAATTAAATAGCCTCTCCAGCCACTATGGCGGGAAAGGCTATGGGCGATCCTAATGATGGATAAGGCCTTCGTAGAACTCAATGGGCAGTTATGCAAACTGGCCTTGTCGTCTGGACTGGAACGGTAACGTCTCTCCGATCAGGAAGACATCTTTCATAGCCTTCGGTATCCAGAACGGATCATGTAATACCTCAAGCCAGCCCTCGAATTTCACCTCAAGCAATTCGCTTAAAGAGAAGTAGCCAAACTCTGCGTCCTCGCTCCATCCGTTCAGCAGAACATAGCCAAAAAAGGTATCTTGGCCGTCACACTCGATTGCCCACCAGTGGCTTTGATTAAGGATGAAGTGCAGATGAACCACCTTATCTTCTGGGCGTATATGTTCAGTTTCGTACAATTGAGGCAGTTTCGAAAGCTGCTCCACAGTCGGTATATTGATCATGATATTTTCCTATGTTGGGTAGGTGACAAAAGAAAACCGCCATACCTCTGTGAAAGAGGCGTGACGGCTTAAGATGAAATAATGTTCGAAAGGAGCCTGTGCTCGCGGTCTTGCGTTGGACGGTCAGTGCTCTTTTATTAGGGTGCTGAGTAGGTACTCAGGCCCATCTGGAAATACTCTTTTAGCACCGCGTGGCAGTAGAGGTGACAAGCCTATTCGAGACGGTTCAAGCCGCCTTCTTGATCTCCAAGAAAGAATATGAACTGCTCTTCTGGTAATCAGCCAACGATTGACCATAGTCTTGGAGAAACAGGCCCAACCTGTCCGTATCCAGAACTTTTCGGGTGCGAACAGCCTTGCGGAGCAGTTGCCCATGAGCCTTGAACTGACCACGTTGCTCCACGATGGCCAACAGGTCACTCTTACGTATGCCGATCTCTGTTTCCAGATCGCGCTGCTGGTGCTGCAACTCGGTAAGGATCTCAACGCTTTCAGTTAGTTCCCGGACCTCTTCTGCCTCGAACTTGGGACAATCCATAAGAAAGGGACAAAAGCCGCACAGAGGTCCAGCTTCCATACCAGGTGTCACCAAGTCACCTGCCGCATAATGCTGGTACGCATTCCAGATGGTGGCGGCTCGGTCGATAAGGCCGCCGTAGATCATGGTCTGAGGAGTGTAGCCATTAAACAACTGCATTCCTTGTTTACCGAAGTTGACCGCCAAAATAGCGCCTTTCTCCACGGTATAATCGGGATAGCTGTCGGCAAGCAGTCCCATCTGCAGATACAACTGAGTTTCCCATGAACCATACGGATGTTCCGGAATATTCTCCGGAGATTTGACTTCAAGAACCGCCATGGTTTTCTTGGCTTCGGAGATGAAGACAAAATCGAGGTGCCCCATAACCGGAACGTTACCAGAATAACGAACCTCGACCTGCCGTTGATAGTTAGTAAACCCAGCTTCGGTGAACGCGGCAGCTACGATATCCTCGGCCATGTGACCGCGACGGAATCGCAGCAGAGTGACCAGGTCAGCTTGCGGTGGGTTGAGTTTTGTGAGGATGGTTTTACGTGGACAGCTACCGATATCGGACGCTCCCAGATAGGTAGACCGGTCGCCAAGCGTTACCGCTGTTTGTTGGGTGGCAAGCTGCTGCAACGCTGTTTGCAGTGTGATCATTAACTGGTCGGACATGGTGGTATCCTCCTTGAAAATAGGGAGAGGATACACAGGTTCCCGTTACGGGAATGGTATCACTCCCACTTGGGTTTGATTGAAATTAGGTCAAGCTGCTTTCAACATCCAGCTCTTGCCGGTCTTGTCCCACTGAAAGCCTACAGCTTTGAGCAATTCTTTTTTGTCGAACAGATGGTCGCCAATGGCAACTATCGTACCTTGCCGGTTCTCAAAGGTGACGCCTGCTATCTTGGGCAAGGTTGACGCAGTGTCACTCGGATCTGTGGCAGGATCAATGGACTGGCTGTTCCTGGGAAGTGGTTGTGTCGAGGATGATTTCGGTCCTTGGTGATAGACATGTTTCAACAGGCCTTTGTAGGCATCGCTGCCGATAGACAAGAGCGACATGCATTTCTGAATGGCATCGGTAATAGCTCCTTTCTGAGCATCGCCGACATTGCCTTTGATAATCTGCATCTGCCCTTTGTGTGAACCTTTGCAGAGCCAATCACTATCGACCTTGAGAAAGAGGGTAACCTCGGCGACAGCTTGATTCTCGTAGATTTCCTCCTTGGCCAGTTCGTACCGCCAGTTTTCCGGTCCGAGGATCTCATTAACGCTATCAAAGACATATTGGGGTCGGTAACCATACTTGATTTGACCGATGGTTTTTCCTTCCTTGTCGGTCATCTTGATTTCCTGGATGGACTCGATCCCGAATGACCGCAAACGCTCGTTGATTAAACATACCTGTTCCTGCAATGGTGCCATGGTGGTTGTCTCCTATAGGTTTTGGGAACACAACAGCATAGCTCCGTTGGGAGCCATGCCCTTGTTTCACTGGGTTGGATGTTCTGGCCGGGTGGAATGAGATGTAGGGAAAAGGATGCTCAACTATTTCCAGAAGAGCCCTGGGTTAACTATCAATACGCAATAAAAATAATCACAACTCACCCGTTACCCTCATAATGCTGGCTCGTGATATGCCATAGGTCCGGGAAAGTGCGCTTACTGATGCGCCGTTTATTCGCATAGCTTTAATTTCAATGCGTTGTTTGTCGGTCGTCTTAGTTGGACGGCCAAGAATCTTACCCTCAGTCTTGGCCCTTGCTAGTCCGGATTGGGTGCGTTCTACCAGCAAATCCCTTTCCATTTCAGCAACGGCGGCCAGCATGTTCAGCATTAGCTTTCCAGCCGATGAAGTGAGATCCAGTTTGCCAAGCTGCAAAACAATGACTTCTATCTTCCGTTTTGCGAGAGCTTTAATGGTGGCACCCACATCCTGGGCATCTCGACCTAGACGATCGAGTTTTGCGACTACGAGTGTTTCACCATTACGGATTCGGTGGAGCATCGCTTTAAACTGGGGACGTTGAGAGGCCTGGGTCTTGCCACTAACGCCCTCATCAGCGAACCAGAAATCAACTTTTATCCCTGTTTTTTCGATATCCAGGCGTTGGTTTTCGCTCGACTGATCTTTTGTGCTGACCCGGCCGTAAGCAAAGATTGCCATACTATTCCTCGCTAGATTTTATACGTAGACATCCCTTTCAATGTTCAATAACGTCAGGGAGAATTATGAACATGTTCAGAAGGATAGAGGCTAATTTATGAACAGAATTTCAGACTGATTTTCGAGGTGTTCAAAAACGGTCGTTTATGAACAGTGGGAATTGTAAGGTAAGCAGGTTAGGAATTTGCAGCGGGCTGTTGTTCGTTGTAGTCTTTTGCAAAATAGGCATTTGCAGCGAAACCGATTGTTTCTGTTATCGTAGCTGCGGTGCTGGCATTGATTGCGTTTCCGTAGCCAGGTATCCAGCCGATCAAGAATTGCGATAATGCTCGGCCTCCATAGCCCGCAGGTAATGTAAGTAATATGCTCTTGGCGTTAGCTTTGGTGATGGTGTAATCGTATTCAGTAGCTATCGCGATAATCATGGCGGTCTGTAAAGCCATGAGGATTGGCATGTCAGATCCGGGGATTTGTGCGAGACCTGATCCAACACCTCCAGCGGTCAATGCCGCTGTATGAATAATTGCGTGAATCCTCCGTTTTTTTTGGTTTCCATGGTACCTCCGTAGGGATGTAGAATTTGGAATTTCTGGAAAGCTTATTCGTTTCGAGCGGATGCCATCTAGTACTCAAAAAATAAAGCTGTCGTTTGGCAGGGTAAACATCATTACACGGCCACTGGCCGTCTTCTTGATAAATGTGTAATACATTCTCCTTGTGTTAGGGTTGGCAGAAGATTGAGTGATGATATATCAACATGGTAATATATATATGAAATGTCTCTAGAATGCATCAAGCCAAAATACGATATACACTCCTGCCCAGGCGTAGTTAAACGCCTGGGGCAGAGGTGTTTTCAGGTGTGCCTGATACTCGATACGGAGACGGTGAAATCAGTCGTGAAATTGAGATTCAATCTCGAAAACATATCTGTTTTGTATTATGTAAGAAGAGAATCCTTTCGGACTCACTGCCAGTCCTGCTGCTGCAGATTTGAAAAGGAAAAACCATGGATGATAAATTGACCGAAAAAGAACTCGATAAAGCCTTACAGGGCACCTGTCCAAAATGTCCTATCGGGTATGTTGTCGAAATCAAAATAAAGGGCGAGGATAACGTTTGGCAGCTTCAATGTGAAAGATGCAGTTTCTCTTATCAGCATCGCTTTGCGCCGATTGAGAAGAAAACCTGATTTGAAAGTCAACTCACTGATTGTGCATACTTCTTAGAAGGCTCCATGTGGCCCTCTTTCGCGCTTTCAGTGTTGATGGCGCAGTCTCCATTTTTCGATTGCAGGAGCTTGTACGGTACTTGTGGGTTTCTTGAAAATTAAATGCAGTAGTTCGTGACAAATTCAATAATCAACTTGTTGATTTTGTGTAAATATGTCACGATTTCTATCGTTTCAAGGGGGTGCCCGACAACCTAACCCGATGGAGACCAACCATGATCCAGCCCGGCTTTTTTGACCTGCAGGACCGATTGCACAAAATCGACAAGACCGGCGATCCGCTTGCCAAGATCAACGAGACGGTCAGTTGGGATATGTTTCGTCCGGCACTTGAAAAGGCCCGGGACAAGGGCCGGCAGTCCACAGTTGGTCCGAAGGGTTACGATGTCATCCTGCTGTTCAAGATTCTTATCCTGCAGTCACTGTACAATCTGTCGGATGACGCGACTGAGTTTCAGATTCTCGACCGGCATTCCTTTGGTCGTTTTCTTGGTCTGCACATCAGCAAAAAAGTCCCGGATGCCACCACCATCTGGCGTTTTCGGGAAGACCTCGTCAAGGCCGGCATCGTGGAGGAGTTGTTTGCGACCTTTGATGCACACCTTCGGGACAACGGTTTCATGGCGATGAAGGGGCAGATCGTGGATGCCAGCATCGTCAACGTACCTAAGCAGCGGAACAGCCGGGAGGAAAATGCCCGGATCAAAGCAGGCGAGGTTCCGGAAGACTGGCCGGAGAACAAGCGCCAGCGAAAGGACGTGGATGCCCGGTGGACCAAGAAAAACGGCAAGTCGTTTTACGGGTACAAGAACCACGTCTCGGTGGATGTGAAGCACAAGCTGATTCGAAGCTATGCCGTGACTGATGCGGCCCTGCACGACAGCAATGTGTTCGAGCAACTCCTTGCCGACAATACGAGCAAGGACGTATGGGCGGATTCGGCGTATCGATCGGAGGAACGACTGGAACGACTCGCGAAGGATGGTTTTCGCGAACACATCCAACGCAAGGGGAGCCGCAATCGTCCACTGACGCCAAGAGAACAGGAAGGCAACAAGACCAGGTCCAAGATCCGTTCGCGGATCGAGCACATCTTTGGCGTGCAGGCGCAGAGAGCGGGGAATTTGCTGTTGCGCACGATCGGCATAGCCCGAGCCCGAGCAAAGATCGGTTTGCGCAACCTGGTGTACAACATTGACCGGATGGGGATGCTTCGGGCTGCAAGCAGGTGAAGTGCGCCCAGGAAGCGGCAAAATGGCAAAAGAACGCCATCGAGCGCATAGCGAGGCGGCGCTAGGGTGCAAAACCGATCGGATTAAAAGCCAGAAGAGCATGATCTTCGTAAAAAATTTGCCGGTGAGTGCTGCCGGGGCTTACTGAGCTAAATTTCAAGATTCCCTTGTGTTGAAAGGAGCGAGCACCTTGCCGGTTAAGGGAAAGAAATCCTTTATTGTAAGCTGGTTGAAAGATTAAAGTTAGACAAGAAATATGTAAGCTGTGAAAACTCTATGGACCGGTTTTCTATGGTGTAAGCATTACTTGGGTAAAAATACTTCGGGAGAATGACGCTTGCTCATCGTCAGTAACTATATATGTTTTAGACTTGAATTGAATATACATTGCAAGGCGCCATGATGCCAGAACGCCGAGGCTCTTTCTTCCCATATTTCGTCAGGTGTTGGGTCTTCGCCTGTTCACTTTGTTGCCTCTTGTTATCGGTCGCACCATTCGAATCAAACAAGGCTTGGGGGGCTGTATTCATTGATGAGCACTTTGCATCGCTTGCTCGTTGGCACGTTCACCTATTCGGGGATAAACCCCCTTCATCCTACTCTGCAACTCTGCATGAAGGACAATCCTGCCTTCTGATGGAAAGCAATAATTCTGCTTCGTTTTTAGTCCTGAATCAAGAGTTCAACGTCTATGAATACCCTAAAATTTTATGGCGTTGGAAGGTGAGTAATGTCTATCGCAAGGGCGACAGCAGCAGAACGGATGGTGATGACTATCCAGCTCGCCTCTATATCATGTTTCCCTATGACCCGGATCGTATATCGTTTATGGAGTCGTTCAAGTATCATGTGGCTTTAGCTATCTATGGGCCACCTGTCCCAGGCAGTTCCATCAATTACATTTGGGATAATCGGGTCACCAATGCGACAATTATTCCCAACCCCTTAACCAGTCAGGTACAAATGATTCCTGTCAGCGCAGGCCCCAGTTTGGTGAATACCTGGCAGACCTATACGGTGGATATTGTCAGGGATTACCGGAAGGCATTCGGGTACGATCCTCCCCCACTCGCCACCTTGGCAGTTATGAATGATTCGGACAATACCGGTGAATCGTCTAAGTCATGGATAAGTTTCATTCGGATTTTTAACTCTAAATGAAACCTTTCTGCTGTCACGTAGGTCTCCTAGAAATCCAGTAATTATCCGGACTTTAAACTTAGGCCAACATGGATATTTTGCTGGGAACGTCATAGCAAATCCTTGACATTCTACATGTTATTCTAATTTAACATTTAATAAAAGAATCGTCATCATGCTGTGTTGCGGTTTGCGGTTGATCAAAAGAACGTAATGCTGGGGGAAAAGTACTACAAACCAGTTCCTCGAACCACGGTTAAGGACATTGCCGGTAGGGTAATCCCGGACTCAAACCCATTAACCACTTTAAAACGCTCTGGAGGCTCGCTCCGTGTTGGTTGCCCGTCATTACCATTAGCTCGCCAGTTATATTGTCGGGGTGAATACTGGATTACATCGAGTGGGCCATTCCAATTGGCCTCGTGGATGCTCGGTCCGTCGAAAAGGGCTTGCCCTAATTCGATACTGACTGCACTTTTATTTAATACCATTATAGCCCAATGGTTATCCGGTCTCCGAACTACATAGGCAGTCACATTGTCAATGATTTCAGCGCCATTCCAAACAACAGCAGGGAACAACTGGTGCGGTGCATTAGTAGGTTCAGCCCATTCCTCCATTAGCATCTTGCCGCCATAATAAGCTGGGAGTCGCCACTTAGCTTTACCGTTTGGCCCTTTCTGGAACATCATGAGGTTGCCCCACAACCTGTCTGGATGTGATGAACATGAATTGAGTTCCCGAATGGGCTCATTAGGTTCGAGACCGTAGTAGTAGGCCGCTTTACCGCCGAGTGTCAGGAATTGCGCAACGATTTCAGCGTTCAATAACGCGGCTGGAAGCTCAACTTCTGCCCTCCCTGCAAAAGCTGAAAATCCATATTCGCTAATAATCCATGGGATGTTGTGGGGAACTCCTTCACCGTCCAAACGCTCGTAGGTCTTCTTGAGGAGTGAAGGGTGTTCTATCAACTGACCGGCTGGCGGTTTACATAAATCGTCGAATGGATACCACTCAAAAGTGAAGAAGCCGAAATCGTCAATCCGATTGTGTATGCGCAGATAGTTGAGGAAACGTTTCATCCATGATCGTTCCCCGTTCTTGTCAGGGAAGGTATTCCATCCAATCACCTCAGACTGTAAACCTGGTCCACCTGTGACTAAAGTCGGATCGATATCATGGATAACCTTTGAAAATTGCAGGTAAAGAGCGCCGTAATGTTCAGGGGTAACGTTTTGACCGTCAGGTTCCTCACCTAATTCGATCTGACGTATGGGAAAACCACGAGATTTCAAGAAACGAATTTCAGCTGCTGTGTTTTCAGGGGTATCGTACATCATTGAGACCGGTGTCAATATAGGATTGCCCCGACCAAGACCCGAGGCCATGATTCGGTCAAAGCCAGGTTGGGTAGTCTTGGGATTACGGTCGCTTGCCCGATGCCAGGGATCTGTGGAGGAGACGGTCATCATGGTCTGGCTTTTGTTGGAAGGGCTATGTTTAATAATATCCTGCAACTTTCCGTTTTGATTGAGGACTCCTATATACACTTCTCGGATGGCATAACCCAGATGATCGCGCACATCCTCATTGTTTTGAGGTGCCTTTCCTGATGAGGCTTGCAAAAGAACTCGAACAAAACGAACGGAGACAGGTGTGTCTCCGAGTGGCAATATGGTATTGCCTCCTTTTCCATCCTGGACTCGACCTCGTTTGAACGTCCGCCACTCTCCGTTGACCATCTTGTTAAAAGTGTCCGAGTCCTTTCCTTCCCAGTATTGTACCTCGTACTTAGTGGCGTAGGGTTCTCCCCAGAGAATACGCAGGGTGTTGACATTTCGTCGCTGACCGAGGTCGATGACAACCCATTGGGGATGAAGCGCATTGTCTTCCCCCGTGTAGTAGGCATCGAGATAAGGGTTGCTCTTCCAGAAGGTGTGTTCGTCGCCGTCATCAAGTCGCGAGTAGCTATCATTTCCCGCTTGATCAATTGTGCTGCCTCGTCGAGGAAGCCTATACCCGTATGATTTCAACAAAGGACTCGTGGCTGTATCATTCGAAGTCCAGTACCCTTCTTTCTTAGCTTCATTGCTCCAAGACCCCGCCTCATTCCAATGCCAAGCTTCAATCCCAAGCTCGGGTCTTAAGCGATAGGACAGCCTTCTGTAGGGCGCTCCTAACATTGCCTTGATATTTTCAGGGGAATAGGTGTTGTCGAAATCTATTTCTTCAAGGCCGTCGAGTCCAGCCCCGAATGCTTCATCTGGTGTGAAACTCGCTGCAGGTCTAGAGGTATTAATTTGGATGGTGAACTTTTTCTTGTTTACGGCACAAGCGGGATTTGAAGTTATCAGTATGGCCAACAGTACAGTCGCGCTCACCGAAAAACAGTGTTTTGTTTTTATCATGGTATCCTATAAATAGGGCTCTATCTTTCTTGTTAATTTTGTAGGCCTAACTTGTTGACGATGTGGCCACCCTGTAACCCGCTCTTCAAATTGGCCCATTTTGACTTACCTGTCAGTTTGACACCTATCTGTCCGATATTTTGGTCGCAAATTAAACCGCTGATTGCATCATAAAAAATACCAATTGATTTCCCATACAGCAACAGCGTGGTTAATTTTACTTACCGAACATAGAAAAAGGAATTATTATTATCTAAAGATTAATTAATGCTCGTCCGATAGAAATTATGGTGACACTTTGTGGTATCAGTAAATTCAGTAAACATTAATCGCGCAATTCAATAGCAACACACCGGGACCCTGCCCCGCTGGTTAATACGGACAGAGCCATTTATGAAAGTTGATACCCAGGGAGATGGACATGACAATCAGCGGAGTTTCAAACAATAACTGGTACCTGCAGCAACTCAACCAACTGAGTAGCAACAATCAATCACAAAGCGCGAACCAAACAGATTCGTCCCAGGCTCTACCACCGCCTCCTGGAGGAGGAGATTTTCTCAGCGCTATTTTTCAATCGCTATCCGACATCGGGAGCAGTTCAAGTTCAACTTCAGCGAACAGTTCAAGTTCTGCAACAAGTGGTAGCTCAACCACATCACCGCAGAATGTTGCTCAAGCTATGGGCAGCTTCATGCAAAATTTAATGGCCGCTCTTCACTCCCAAAGCAGTTCGACATCTAGCTCAGGAGCCAATAGCGACGGAAATGCTGAAACCTCCAGCACGCCAAGCGTTAGCGGCGCAGGTTCACATCATCATCATCACGGCAATATCCAAGCTGATTTACAAAGTTTGATATCTTCCTTGAACTCCTCAACATCCAGTGCACCATCAACATCCAGTTCACCATCAACGTCTTCAACCGATAGCAACCTGAACCAGAGCTTTCAGAATTTATTGAGCTCACTCGGGGATTCGAACAGCAACACAACTCTATCCAGTTTCCTCAAGTCCTTTGCAAGCAATATGTCGGGTGGAACCATGTCCGGAAACGTAGTGAATACCACCGCCTAAAATAAACGCCTCTCAAATGCTTCTTTCTGCATGAGTAATCATAGTGGCCAGTCATAACGATTGGCCACTAATCTTTCGATTGAGTGGCTACTGGAAGTGATGATTCATTTCAATTGGATGTCCATCCATTTGAAATGCATTCAGATGAGAAGTTATCATCACATCTGACTCAGCCGGAACGCCACTGCTCCGACACCAGCCCATGCGAGGCAACTGACTGTTGCCAAACCGCAAGTTATGGCAAAAAGACGATGAAATTTCGTTTCGCGTCTTTTCTCATGATAGCCAAGCAACATACCCAACAACATACCACAGATAATCCCCCCACCATGCCCCCAGTTATTTATACCCGGCACAATGAATCCGAACAGGAATAGGCTGAAGACCCACCCTCCGACCTCACGATAGACCCTGTTGCCATATGTTCCTCCTCTGCTTTTCCCATAATAGAGGAGAGAGCCGATAAGTGCGCATATTGCCGCAGAGGCACCAATCGTAAGAGGTACACCTGCCAGGTAAGAAAGAATGAAGCCCCCAATACCGCCAATGGTGTAGATAATAAACATTCTGCTGGGGCCGTATTCCTGGCTCGCCAACGGAGCGACCTGGCGGAATGCTATGAGGTTGAAGACGATATGTAATATCCCGCTATGCAGATAATTTGCACTGAGCAATGACCAAAATCTTCCATACTCATCAATGGGCACGGTTCCAGTGGCACCAAGCAGAAGCAGGCTAGTCTGTCCGGGGGCGAGGAAGCTGATCGGATTGAAAGTTAGTGATGCATGTTTTGTTAATATCAGGGAAAAGATATAGAAGACGATGTTGACTACGAGGATAGACTGCACCACCCAATCCTCACCCAAGGAACCCCTCATCCAAGCCATGGCTTTCCACAAGGGATTTGCGCGGGATGCGCCGCACCATGAACAGATGGTTTCATTGCTACCAATAAGACGTTTGCAGCGTGGACAGAGTATGGGCTTATTTGCCATTATAGTTACCTACCCCTTCTTTTTAAGGGTATGATTTTGTAAAATCAATTGGCTCAATGAGATCCATTTCATTTCTTCCCTTTCACCAACCATTCAAAAAAAATGGGAAGTTCATTGGCCCGTAACAGAGAAGTGGTATTGTCAATTTTCTACAAAAAAAATAAAAAAACCGATGGGTGCGCGTGGTAGCAAATTTTGCATTTAACGGCATTCAACATTCCGGGTCCACCTCTTTATGCTAATGAGCATGATAATGAAAAAGTGTCGATTCTGCGCTGAAGATATTCAAGATAACGCCATAAAATGTAAACATTGCAGTGAGTTTCAAGATGCTTCCTTATCCCGCATTACAGAAGAAAAGACGCCGTGGTATTTCAAGAAATCTTTTGTTATTATTGCAGTTTGCTCTGTTGGGCCGCTGGCCTTGCCCCTAATTTGGTGGCGTCCACAAACGACATTGGTATGGAAGTTCGGACTTACTATAGGAATTCTTGTTCTCAGCTGGATACTGTTCCGAACCTCGATGGAGTCGATTCGCACCATCGATGAGTATTACAAATTGCTGAATGGACTATAAACAATCTACAGGTAGCAAGAAAGGAGAAGAGCTGTAATGTCAAATAAATACCCCATTGTTTCAGGTGCTATCTTTGGTTTAGTTGCAATTCTCCAAGCAGTGCGTGCCATAAACCACTGGCAGGTGCAAATCGGGGCCTGGGAAATACCAGTTTGGGCTTCATGGACTGCTATGGTTGTTGCGGGCAGTCTATGTGTATGGGCATTCCGTTCTCGGAGAAAATAGCATTGGTTTGCTGGATAGAAGCTTAAGCAAACCGTTCAATCCTCTTAAGGAGCAATCAATGTTCATCCATTTCCGCTACATCATACTTGCCGCCTTTACTCTATCGTTGGCTCTTTTAGGGAGTGGGCTGGCAGGTACCACAAATCCGGATTATGCATTGGTTGACACACTGCATCTTCCCGGCCCCACACGTTGGGATTACCTGACTTTCGATTCAAAGGAGCATCGTCTGTTCATCACGCGCGGGGAGAGAGTCGATGTTCTTGATGTGAAAACCAAAATAATTGTTGGTTCTATACCCAACACCAGCGGGGCTCACGGTGTTACCCTTGCTTCCGAATTAGGGAAGGGGTTTATCAGCAATGGCAAGGCTAACACAGTTACTATTTTTGACTTAACCACTTTGAAATCCCTAACAACGGTACAGGTAGGAACAAAGCCGGATGCTATAGCTTACGATGCGGTCACTCAGCGGGTTTTTGCTGCCAATGCTGGCGGCGGCGACATGACAGTAATTAATGCCAAGGACGACACGGTTATCGCCACAGTAAAGCTTGATGGCCAGCCTGAATTCGCAGTGGTTGACGGCAAGGGACGGCTTTACGTCAACCTAGAGGATAAAGCACAGTTAGCCGTTGTCGATACCAAAAAATTGAAAGTCATTGCTCACTATGACCTTGCACAAAGCTGCGAAAGCCCCTCGGGACTTGCCATCGACACCAGCTTGGACCATTTGTTTGCTGTCTGTCGCAGCAAGGTTATGGTTGTGATTGATGCTGTAACCGGCAAGATCAAGGATACCTTGCCGATTGGCGCGTCCAGTGATGGTGCGATTTTTGACCCAGAATCAAAGCGAGTTTTTAGTTCAAACGGAGAAGGCACATTGACTATAGTCGATGCTTCAAATCCTGACCATTATCAGGTTGTGCAAACCATAGCAACAATGCCGACAGCACGTACTATGGCACTCGATCCTTTGACGCATCAGCTTTACCTTGCCGCCGCCGAAACCGATGGCGTTGACCAACCAACGGCGAAGCATCCCCATCCTCGTCCTCATATCAGGCCTGAAACATTTATGATTTTAACGGTTGGGCAAAAATAAAGGGTTTGCCTACAAACATAAGACAAAACGATGAACAACCTTTGTTGCTCTACCCGTGACCTTGCCTGACGAGGGGGAACATCTCATCCCCTCGCCTTTTTTGCCGACCTTTGCAGCAGAAGCTCGTTCCATCCAGCCAAATGTTATCCATAGGACGACAATGAGTTTGGTGGGGATCTACTACGGAGTGAATAGTTCCTGTGCTGCCCGCCCTCCCCCTCTTTACTTAGTCAACAATTCGACATCGTCGAAGGGAAAGATCATGCAAGATTGGTCCGAGATACTCATTGATGTAATTCGTCACACAACAGCGACCATTAGCGAATCAGCCGATGAGTCGGCATTTCAAGCCAGCCTCACCTTCGTGCTGCTCCAAGTAATGAGGAAATCATGATTAATGGAAGCTGAAGTGAAACACCTGGAAGATGAGCAACTCTCAAACGGCGTTGTGCGGTTTCATGATGAATCCCGCAGGGTAGCTGGTGATCGCTGGCAGGTTACAGTGCGCCACGATGTAGTGGTCTCGGTCCCTGAAACCTTTTGGAGCCTGGTGAGTGGAGAACCGGAACTGATTGAGGAGATCCGTGCCGCCTTAGGGGCAGAGATTGTCCTTACCAATGTCAATGAACGGAATTTTATTTCAGCGGAGGGAAAAGAGGCGTTGGTTGCCGAAATAGTCAGCCGGACTCGGAAAATTATCTTCGGCTATCTCTCTGATCCTGAATTATCCGAGTGTTATTTTAAACGCCGTTTTGAGGAGGCACGCAAGGAAATTGAGCGGAAAAAGAGAGAGGTGTGGGTTCCGGACAATGAAGATTTTGAAGAGCCCGTTGATTTTTCCCATCTTTTTTCAGATGTGAAAAAGAGCGAATAATTCAAAAGCTATTATGGAATCAACACAGGATATTTCCCTGACCACGACGGAGTGAGACTGTGGGCTTTGCTGTGGGCTTTGTATCGTTAACTTCCCAACCTTACCGTACCTATTTCGACCTAATATGGTGCAAAAACAACATGGCGGATCATTCTTGACCACTATACTCTTATACTCTGGCCTCTGCGAACAGCGGATTGGAGGAGCGTTGATAGTCGAAATCATGGTGATGTATGTGGCGGTTGGTTTGATTGCAGGAGGTTTGGCTGGACTGCTGGGTATGGGTGGAGGCCTAGTTATCGTCCCCATGCTGGTGTTCTGTTTTGTCAAGCAGGGCCTTCAACCGGAAGTGATTATGCATTTGGCTTTGGGAACTTCGCTGGCGAGCATGATGTTTACTTCCTTTTCAAGTTTCATTTCCCATCACCGACGTGGTGCGGTGGACTGGTTGATTGTCAGGCGGATAGTTCCAGGGATTCTTATTGGTGCCTTTCTCGGTACCTTTGTTGCCTCCCACCTGTCTACCAATTTCCTTAAGGTATTCTTTGCGGTGTATCTCTATGCTGTCGCCAGCCAGATGATTTTTAACAAAAAGCCGAAACCGTCAAGAGAAATACCGGGTAACGCGGGCATGGTCGTCGTGGGCGGTATGATTGGTGCAGCCTCGGCACTGGTTGGTATAGGTGGTGGCTCCCTCTCTGTGCCGTTCATGCTCTGGTGGAACGTGGCAGCCCATCGGGCCATTGGCACTTCCGCGGCCATTGGTTTCCCCATCGCCATTGCCGGAGCCATAGGGTACATCATCAACGGTTTGAATGAGGCCAGCTTACCAGCATACTGCTTTGGCTACGTCTTTCTCCCAGCCTTGGTAGGGATCGTCATCACCAGTATAATAACGGCGCCGGTGGGAGCCAAACTGGCACATGCCCTACCAGTGAATCAGCTGAAAAGAATTTTTGCCATCTTCCTATATGTGATCGCCACCAAGATGGCCTGGGGACTGATCAGCAAATAATCCCATCGAGCCTTTTGTGAAAGTCTCGGAATGCTTGTTAACGTAAATGTTGTAATTGATAAATACCTTCGATAAATTCATGGGCAGGTCACAGCAGCCCTTATTCAGCAGTATGCTCAGGCGAGAATGCTCTGAGGAGACCGGAGCGTGGCTCGCTTATTGATGCAGTTGACATAGCCAGTCTGTTTATCAAGACCGGCCCTGTAGTTCAGGTCAAGGACAGCAACGGTAAGATCCAGGTTCTGAAAGATGAGGATCCTGCCATCGAATACAGCGGGCCGCTGGTCGTTTTGGTGAACGAGTTGTCCGCATCGGCCTCGGAGATCGTGGCCGCAGCCCTGCAGGATTACAAACGGGCTATCATTGTTGGTGGCGACCACACACATGGAAAGGGGACGGTACAGGCTGTTGTAAATCTGAATTCGAACATGCCACCTGCAAATGCAAAAGAAATCGGTGACATAGGGGCATTGAAGGTAACTCTTCAGAAATTCTACCGGATCACCGGTGGATCCACCCAGTATAAAGGGGTTGTACCCGATATCATCCTGCCGAGTTTGTTTCAGCATTTGAAAACAGGTGAAAATGATATTGTTCTTTTTTCCGATTGGAAAATTCTTGTATTTTCTTGCTACGTTTCAATGACCTCAACTTGGAGGAGTGTTACCGCCTGGTCGAGTTAATGGTACCACATTTTAAGAACTTTTACCTGTACAGGTGTACTTTAATTAGCATATCATGTTAACGATCGCTATCCTTCGAACCGAAGGAACACCTGCAGGTACTAGTTTTAGATTTCCTTGTTTTATGGTTATGGATTCCTTGCGAATTATTTAAATTAATTTCTTGTATATAATTAATAATTAACAGATATGATCATTCATGAAGGTAAAAAATATATAAACATAGAATTGAAATGCACCATTATTAATATAATTAATTCAAATAACAATACTTCAAACACTGATTTTAAAATATTCGCAAACACTTACCACTTAGGGTTAGGCATATCGAACAAATTATTGGAAGAAATAGTTAACATGCTAATTAAGAATAATATTTTGATACGCATAGACGATTCATTGTTTGTAGATAAATTAAAGAACACAGAAGAAAACATTGTTAACTTTACGATTGCAAACCAAAAGTATTTATATGATAAAATTATTTTCAATAAAAAATTCAAAAAAACAGAAGATGATTTTATTGAATTGCACGTTGAGTGGAGAGAAATAATTGATTTATTTAAAGTATCAAATCGTGCAAAACGTATACTGTTTAGTAATTTTAAATCAGTTGAAGACATGTCAAATATCAATGAACATGATTTATTGAGATTTAGAGATTGCGGTAAAAGCACCGCATCTGAAATAATTAAATTTATTTCAAGATTAAAGAAAATAGATATTGTTTAAATTAACTGCAATTAATAAAGGTATATTTTATATATAGCTAATATTAATGTAGGAAAGTGCATTTGTTCACAATAAAAACCATACAATTGCTGATATAAAATATTATCATGAAAAACTCTGTGGAATTTAATAAAAAAATTGCTGTAATTCTTCTCAGTGGAGGGCTTGACTCGGCGACGACTCTAGCCCTTGCCAGGAGACAAGGCTTTGAGTGTTACGCAATGAGTTTTCGCTATGGACAGCGGCATGCTGTCGAGCTTGAATGTGCAAAAAAAATTGCCAAATACAACGGAGTCGCTCAGCATATCATCGTTGACATCGACCTGCGGCAAATTGGGGGCTCAGCTCTTACCAGTGATATTGCCGTCCCAAAATCAAGAACACTTAAGGATGTATCGTCCGGCATTCCTATTACTTATGTTCCAGCAAGAAACACAATTTTTCTATCGTTTGCTTTAGCATGGGCGGAGGTGCTCGGTTGCACTGACATTTTTATTGGCACCAACACTATTGACTACAGTGGTTATCCGGATTGCCGCCCAGCGTACATCGATGCCTTTGAGAATATGGCTAATCTCGCCACTAAGGCCGGAGTTGAAGGAAAACGGTTAACCATCCACGCGCCACTTATCAATTTAACGAAAGGTGAAATAATCCGTCAGGGTAATAAATTAGGCGTCGATTACTCACTGACACTCAGTTGTTACGACCCCTCACCTCAAGGCAAAGCATGTGGCTCCTGTGATTCTTGCCTGCTCAGAAAGAATGGCTTTACTGAAGAAGGGATTGCCGACCCAACCATATATAATGATTAAAGGGGTACATTATGGAAATATTCAAAGCATTCACGTTTGATGCCGCCCACCGTTTGCCTAATTTACCAAAAACTCACAAGTGTAGCCGTTTACACGGTCATACTTTTAGGGTCGAAATTCATGTAAACGGTTCCTTGCTTGACGGGTACGACTGGGTCATTGACTTCAGTGATATAGTAGAAATTGTCCACCCCGTAATTGAGGAACTTGATCACAACTACCTTAACGACATCGTAGGACTCGAGAATCCAACGAGTGAAAATATCGGTAAATGGTTATGGGCAAGACTGAAACCATCGCTGCCTATTTTGGCCAAAATCATTGTCCAGGAAAGCCCGAATTCAGGCGCGGTTTATCAAGGAGGGGTGATGTGAGCCTGTTGCACGACACTCAAAATTCCCCTCCCGAAAGACAAATTGCCATTGACCAAGTCGGGGTCACCGATCTGCGCTACCCCATTTACGTACTTGATCGTCAACAAGAGAAGCAACAGACAGTAGCAATGCTTACAGCATCTGTTTCCCTTCCCCGGCATTTCAAAGGAACACACATGTCTAGGTTTATCGAGGTGCTCAATGATCACCGAGGTGAAGTAACCATGCGAACTTTACCTAAAATCCTAGGTGACCTGAAAGTCCGCCTGGAAGCAGATTCAGCAAGGCTTGAACTCCATTTCCCTTACTTCCTTGAACGATCGGCTCCGGTTTCAGGGGCGAAAGGACTTATGGATTATGACTGCTGGTTTATAGGAGAGGTTAATGCTAGTACATGGGATTTCATGATGAAAATCAGAGTCCCCGTGTCGAGCCTCTGTCCATGCAGTAAAGAAATTAGCGATTATGGTGCTCACAATCAACGAGGACATATCGATATTGAGGTGCGGACTGGTCGTAAGGAAAATGGGGAATTGAGTTTTGTCTGGATTGAAGAGTTGATTGACATCGCTGAACAGTCTGCCTCTGGTCCAGTATACGCACTGCTCAAACGGGCAGATGAACGGCATGTGACCATGCATGCCTATGACAATCCGGTTTTTGTCGAAGACATGGTTCGCAACGTTGCCGTCCACCTTCTTGAGGATACACGGATAATTTGGTTTAGAGTCAGAGCAGAAAATCACGAAAGTATCCACAATCACAACGCATATGCACTGATTGAACGGGATAAACGTAAAGATGGCCCTAAGACTTAATTTTTCCTTTTCAGCGCGTTGATCATTGATTCTTATCACTCGATTTCACCCATATTTTTTACTTCATAAAAAAATACAGTGAAAGCACTGTTACTAATTCTGTTAAGAATTAATAAATTAAACAGTTATGCGGAAATATTATTTCATATGAATACTATTCATAGTACGAATCGCCATTCGTCTTTTTAAGATTATACATTTGCATAAAAATATTTGCTCTTGGAGCCTGCTATGATATCTGGAGACCTAGTAATATCAGATAAATTTATAGGAATTGGCAAAGTACTCAAAAAAAATTTGAAATCTAAAGATGTTACGGTTGCATTTTTCGAGTCACCTATGCGACCATATAGCAACATATTGCAAATAATATCAAAATCATTAAAGAAGTTTATTTTATATGAAGAGGCTGTTGTATATTGCATAGACCAGAAGACGGGAATTTGGTGCAGATGTCGCTATGCAGGAGAAGGACCGGAAGATCGGCAACACTATGTTATTTTTCGTCAGGGAGAAAGTGCTGTCGTTTCAATTGATGATATTTGTATCCTAAATCTTGCGCCCCAAACCCCTTTGAATCCTTCAGAGTTTCTTGCTTCTAGGGCAAATGATGCGCCTTTTTTTTTCCCTCTTCGTCATGATTTTGTCACAGCCTATCTTGAACAGCGCAAATCTTGTCGATCAATTTCGTCTCTCCCTAGCAGTAGTGTTGAGTTAGAACGTCATCAACTCGCTGTTGTCCGGCGTGTATTAATGGACCCTACACAAAAATACCTCCTGGCCGATGAAGTTGGTCTAGGTAAAACAATAGAAGCATGTCTAATCATCCGCGAACATATATTAGAGAAAAAAAGAGATGCCCGGGTGGTCATTGCTGTGCCTGAAAGTCTTATCGGACAGTGGCGCCAAGAATTGACCGACCGTTTTTTCCTTGGCGATCTTCTGGTTAAGAGAACCGGCGATGCCCCCCAGATCAAGATTTGTGCCCATGAAGACTTGCTTTCTGTAATATGTGATACTTGGCAACCCACCTTATTGACAGTTGACGAGGCTCATCAAGTCGCTCAACTGGCCTGGTCGGGGAGGCCACAACAAAAAGAACTTTTTGCGGAATATGCTCGTTTGACTGATACTGCCACAGTAGCCCTCCTCCTTTCTGGCACCCCTCTCAATGGTAATGAAAAGAATTTCCTGGCTATGCTCCACTGTCTGAATCCTCGGGCCTATTCCCTAGATGAAAAAGGTGTTGAACAATTTCTTCGTAGAATTGAGGAGAGGGAACGGTTAGGGGGACTCTATGGGGCCCTTACCCCTGCGACGCCCAACGCTTCTCTAGAAAATATTTTAGATGAACTGTCAGGCTTGTTTTCAGCAGATGCTCAATTGCTTGAGATGATAGAGAAAACTCGACCACTGGTTGATTTTTTCGCTCCCCAAGAGGGAGAAGAACGACGGGGGACGATTTTGACTTTGCGTCGTTACATTGGTGAAAATTATCGACTTCATCAACGTTTGCTACGCAATCGCCGAGAAAACAATGACCTTGAGGTTTTGTTTCCTGGCCTAGCTGGCTTGACCAAGCACCATTGGCCGGTAGATATTTACGAACTGACCCTTGACGAATTGATTGATGAATACCGCAGTCAAGCGTCAGCAAACCCGGATCTGTTCGAGGCGATGTGTATTGAAGGGTGTCTGCCCTGGATAGATGACCTATTGACCAGTCCCGTTAGTGTCGGCCAAAGGGCAAAGAATATTGTCGCGACGAAAGGTGGGACTATTTCCGAGCAAGAACGCAATATCCTGATTCAAATAATCGAGGTGGCTAAAAAGGAACAAGAGGAAAAAGATCTATTGTTAATAAGAGAACTCAAACAATGGCTCTATAAGCACCGAGACGGGAAAGCAGTTGTTTTTTGCACTCGGGAAGATGTGGCCCTTGAGTTATATAACTTATTACGCGATTCGTTCGCAGACGAGATTGCCTTATATAAAGGAGGGGATGTTAAAGCATTTATCTCACCAGAGAGCAAGTTGCGTGTCTTGCTTTGTGACCAACGAGGTGAGGATGGTTTAAATCTCCACGGGGGCAATCGTCTGGCTGTTCATTATAGTCTGCCGCGAGATTTTAGTCGCATAGAGCAGCGCCTTGGTCGTTTCAACCGCTATAGTGCCAATTTATTCGGAGTCAAGCCAGTGCAGAGTATGGTTCTCCTACCTGAAAGGGTCGGTATCACCGGTCATTGGGTAGCGTTGCTGGATGACTCAATGCACGTCTTCAGCACGACACTCGCCAGTCTTCAGTATATGCTTGAAGAACAACTTGACTTAACTTGGCATGAATTCAGCCGAGAGGGTTGCAGCGCTTTTACCAAATCTGCGGAACGATTCGAGGGCGAAGGGGGGTTGATAACCACAGAATTTAAACGGGTCAGGGCTCAGGAAGAGTTAATGTCAATGGAGGCGGAAGTTGAAGAGGCCTTTGAATTTGCAGAACAACTGGAGGTGGCAGATGAGGTTGCAGAGGAGCAGGTAAAGCGTTTGACTAGTTGGATTACCAATGCCTTACAGTTCCGGCAATTTGGAAAGCGAGGAGACGGGTTTCGCTTCCAGTTTGTTCTTAATCCGACTCGTGGTGGTCGGACCTTGGTCGATGCGCATTCTTTTATCTCAACCTGCCTGTTAGGGTTTGATTTTAATGGTGGTTATCCTCCCGTTACCATGGGGATGAGCGCTTCACGCACCGAGGTAAGTGACGGACGTGGTTTATACCCCTTCCGCTATGGTCAACCCTTTGTTGATACAATATGGGATCTGTTGCAGTCCGACGCTAGGGGAGCCTCAATGGCCTTTTTACGCATTGATCCAGAAGATCAGTTTACAGAACCTGAAGTGTTTTTCAGTTTTTCCTGGCTGCTTACAGATCATGAACATGGCGTTGATCGGGTTGAACAACGTCTCGCTGATGAACGTTTCCCGCCCGTGGTGGAGACTTTCTGGTTACGTCAGGATGGCCAACCGCTTGATGCTGATATTTCAGTGTTCCTTGACACCCCATACAAGAAGGGGCATGCGGACATGAATCTGAGAAGTTCATTGTGGCATAAATTAGAAAATTGGTTCCCGGCAGATCAATGGCAACGGACCGTGATGGCCGTGACTGAAAAGGCCAACCTCCATTGCCTTAAAAAATACACAGATCACAAAGTTACGCCTCATTCTCGCCTATTGTCAACAAAGGCCGTGATCCTCTGCAATGCTGATCTTTTTTCTCAAATGGAGGGTAACTGATGGAAACGCAGTGGTATAAACTGCGCAAGTCTCTCAACTCGGTTATGAATGAGGGCTTAAAAAATCAGTTTTTCAGACGTTTAATAATTGTACTCACAGATCCATTCAGTGGCCCGTCAGATAAGATTAAAGCCTATTATGATGCGTTGGCAAGTGCCCATGCTCACAAGGTTACCTCCCCCTCACTCCCTTTATTCTTCAATGATCTGAAAAACAAGTTAGCTGCAAGTGGCCTGAAGATGCACAATTTAACGGGTGAGGTGCAACTTGACGAGAATGAGATATCAACGCTGGATACAGACGTTTATTCTTCAACACAAAGGAGATTTCTCGAGAAACCGATCATGGATGCTGCCTTGATAACTCGATTACAACGATTAGAATTTACTCGCTATAACGGTCGGGGTCAACAGACTGCTATAAGGGTTGCATTAACATCGCCGGACGACTCCACTTTGTTTGTCAATTTGCCTACTGGTTGTGGCAAAACCTTGCTGATTCATGCTCTGATGCTCACGACTCCATCACATCGCCTCAATCTCGTGGTGGTCCCGACCGTTGCCCTTGCCATAGAGCAGGAAAAACGGGTGGCTGAAATATTAAAAAGTTCAGGTCAGCATCATGGTGGCCCTTATGCGTGGTTTAGTGGCCAAAGTGATGAAGTTCGCACCTTGTTACGAGAACGACTAAAGGGGGGTGGCCAACGTATACTATTCTGCTCGCCAGAAGCAGCAAGAACTTCGTTGCTCCCTATTTTATTTCAACTTGCAAAACATGACCAATTAGGGTCGTTGATTATAGACGAGGCGCATCTTGTTGATCAGTGGGGAGCAGGGTTTAGACCTGATTTTCAACTGCTTGCTCCGCTAGTGCAATCATTACAGAGCACGGCACCTCGAGGCATTAGGAAAATTTTGATGTCGGCCACATTCAGTAGCGCCACTTTGGAGACCTTGAAAAATCTTTTTACAACTCCGGAGCAAGTTCCCATAGAGGTCAATGCAAATTTTCTTCGTCCAGAACCAGGTTATTTTCTTACCCAAACAGATTCTCCTCGACAGCATGAACAACAGATTCTGTTACAAGTGAATAGAATGCCACGTCCATTAATTCTTTATGCTACAGAAGTAGAAGATGCCAAGAGATGGTACGGGATTCTGCTAGAGCATGGATACAATCGCATAGGCCTCTTTCATGGTGATACAGGAGCAAATCATCGTGAGGAACTCATCCACCAATGGAACAAAGATCAATTGGATATCATGGTGGCGACATCCGCTTTTGGTGTCGGAATGGATAAGAGCGATGTTCGTTCAGTACTCCATGTTGCAGTACCAGAAAATATAGATCGCTATTATCAAGAATGCGGTCGGAGTGGTAGGGATGGCAATGCTAGCATCGTCCATCTAGTTTATTATGCGTCACAAATGGTTGTTGCTAAGCGGTTAAGCCAAGAAAGGTTAATCTCTTCGGAGTTGGGTTACGAGCGCTGGTCTTGTATGTATCAAAGTCGGGAACCGAAAACAGGGTCACGCTTCAAAGTCGACTTAACCACCCAACACTCAAAGATTTCGTACGACAGTCCTAAAAACCTAGCGTGGAACTGGAAAACCTTGTTGCTCATGAAGAGGGCTGGTTTCATCCAGATATTTTTTTCAGAACCACAGTTGCCCTTGGAAGAAGAATTGAATGAAAAACAGTTAACTGACTTCTATTCGAACTATTTCTCACATGTGGAAGTAGAAACAATCCTTGATGGACATCGTGACCAAAATGTCTGGAATGAGGTCATCGGAGGGCAAAGATTACTTGAGTTTGGCGCCCGTAGTAATGGGTATAACCATCTGATAAGGTGGATCAATAATCAAGAAATCAGTCTTTGTGGTTTGCTTGCTGATTTTTATACATCAAACGGTTATTCACCTGAAAGCGCCTGTGGTGGTTGCCCTGGTTGTCGGGCAAAAGGGAATGATTCTAACACCCCAACTTTGGGTGAAATGGTGCAACCGGTTTCCGGTTGGTATCAGGCCAGCAAGGGGTTTCCGGGTGAAGTGCAACGGATGTACTACAAAGGAAAAGGAAAACAACCAAGGGGGTTACTCCATGAATGGAAACACCTGATAGCATTTCTCTTGCAAAAGAGAATGGTTACGGCTGTGCGAACAAGTACAGATGTACATCAAATGTTGAATGCTATTTTGCCAGTCAATAATTTCTGGTGCTCCTTAACGCCTGATGAACCGGACTCTTTGTGGAATGAATTGGTTCTAGTGATGCCTGGAGAGATAAAAATGCCTAGGACGGGTTTCAGTGAGAACAACAAGATATTTTTTATCCCTGATCATCTACAAGACCCCCTGCATCCCCAAAGAATTTGGGTTGATTGTGACCACGGTGCTGTTTCAATTGAAGATTTTAAGAGAAAATTGAGTCATGTCGATAATTAATAATGCAAGCCCAGGCAGTCAAATTCGTTTGCTCTGTCTTGTTGATAGGTTCTTGATCCGAAGTCGCAAACAAACTATTTCACGTCAGGACCTGATTGAAACCTGCCGTCCTGAGAATTTACCTCAAACAGAAGGTGCCAGGAAACGTTTTGTCGACAATTTAAATTTCTGGCTTGTAGAAGGGCTTTGGGAAGAAGGAGCGGAAGGGATTGTATGTAGGGATTTAACAACTTCTGAGCAGGATCTCCCTGTCAGGGTTCTTAATCTTTGTATCAAGCAATGTGCTGAGCAGAGCATCCTTAAAGGTAATCGTATTGAACCTTTTCTACGCACCATCACGGTACTTCTCGCACAGGATCAACTAACATTTCAGGGGCAACAAAGGGGAGCACAGGGCTTGGACACTCCAGGTAAAATTGCCGAGGCAGTCAATAGTCGTCTTCCCTCTGACCTATCGATCAATGAGTCTAATGAGGCCAATTGGTTAAAGGATTGGGGAATATTTCTCGGTTTTCTCGAACCCTTTGCTGGTGGGGTGATAACTGACCCAACCCAGGCCATTGAACCGTTTCTGGCAGAGATTTTTGATTATAAAAATCGCGCCTTGCCAGTACGCGATTTCATCACTGCCTTAGCAGAGCATTTGCCTATGCTTGATGGAGGTAGTTATCGCCAGGTTATGGAACCACTGTTGGAAGAAGGGGGGTGGCAACGTCCCTTGGGAAATCGGGTGAGTGCCAGCCTGAGTCATGCCATACTGCGTCTGGAGAAAGGGCTTCAACTCATCCTGGAGCAACCATCTGATGATAGCAGGAGCATGATACTGAGAACAACCGAAGGTAAAGAACGGTCTGTGGGAACGGTACGTTACAGGGAGAATGTGTGATGCATTTATTAGAATACTGGCCGTCCCGTGAGTATATCGACCAATGCATCCGTACCGAAGCAGAAGAGTTGGCTGAGCACAACCTGCTTGCCGTTCACGAACCTATGCGTCTTAGACGTAAAGGTTTGTCGGAGACCGAGAGTTGTTCGGATGAGGATCTTCTCAAAGATTTTTTACAGGTCGAACGCCCCATTCCCATTATTGGTCGTTCCGGTGTTGGAAAATCTCACCTGCTCCGTTGGTTGCATGCCAAGTTAAAAGTTCATCCTGAAGCAACAGAATGGCATATCGTCCGTATCCCAAAAAATGCAAGTTTACGCCAAGTATTGGAGTTGCTGCTAACTGGGCTAGAAGGGGAAAACTTTGCGCAGGCCCGTCAACGCGTGAAAAGTGTTGGCGAGCAACTTGATACCCGGGAAGTGGCACAACTACTTCTAACCTTTATGGGGCAACAGTTGCAGAGGCTTTATCAAAAAGCACTTCTAACTAGAGAGCAGTATCAGCAAAGTGGAACTAAGCCTCAGCAGGAGGAGTTTAAGCGGTTACGTATTATAGACCTTCATTGTGGCGAGAATGGCCTTCCAGCCCTTATGACTGATCCACACTTCCAGACATATTTATTGAAACAGGAACATTGCATCTTCCAGTTTGCTAGACGGTTGACTAGTGGTGCAAGCGATGATGAGATAAACGATAACGATTACCAGATACATGCTTCAGATCTGAATTTTAATTATAACCTTGGCGATCTGTCCAGGCCTGCCGCGACCTATATACGGCAGGCCCAGCTTAATACCAGCGAAGAGAAAAGGCAGGAGGCAACAACTGTACTTAATGAAGTTCTGGGTGAGGCAACCCGTACCGCTTTTCGTCAACTATTTCAGTTTGGTGGGAGTAATTTCCAGGAACTTTTCAAGCAAATCAGGCAAGATCTGTTTAAAAAGAAAAAGACACTGGTGATCCTAGTGGAGGATATGGCCGCCATTTCTGCCATAGAAGATGTGCTCATAGATAGCCTCCTAGAGGAGGGAATCTATGATGGGGTTGAAACCATGTGCTCTTTGCGATCCGCCATTGCCGTCACCGATGGTTACGATGGTTATACGCGGCGCCAGGATACCCTACGAACAAGAGCCAAGGCAGAGTGGCGGATTGAAGAGTTGCAAGAAGACGAAACTGAACAGGTAATGCAACAAAGGGTTGTTGATTTTTGTAGTCGCTATATTAATGCAGCCCGGCATGGTAGTCAGGCCCTTCAGCAATACTGGTGTGACGGGGAAGAGAGTAAGTGGCCTCCAATATGGGAAAATGAAGAGGTTGACCGACAGCACCTCGATGCCTTTGGCCGAGCCGCAACCGGGATTTCCCTTTACCCGTTAAGCCCTTTGGCCATTAGTGCATTGGTGAACAAACACTGCCGTGATGACCAGGGGCAACTTCGTTTTAATCCTCGCCAGGTGATTAACCAGATTTTATTAAACACATTACGGGAGTGCCGGATAGATGCGGAATGTGGCAAATTTCCTCCCATTGCCTTAGCCGGGGTCTCTGCTCCAGTTGCCCTGCGCACTGATCTCGCAATGCTAGGACTTGCTTCAAAAGGGAGATGCGAAAGTTTAGCTGCTATCTGGGGGTATGGGGCAGGAAATCTTATCGAGCTTAAGGAAAAGTTGAGTGCAGATATTGCCTTAAACTTCGGTCTCAATGACTTGGCTAAACATCTGCAAAGTGGTGTTGTGCATGTATCACCGTCACCGGAAACGAAGACAGAAAGGACGAAAAGAGAGCCTCAAGGTCAACCCAAACCACCTATAGTCGACCCTGGTGAACAGAAATTGAAGGCGTTGTTGACCGAGGTCGATCTTTGGTGTCAGAGGGAAAAGAATTTAGCACAGGAAGAGGCTAAGATTCTACGAAAAGCTCTTGCTGCAATGTATCAAGCATACGCTTATGGCCGTAAGGAGTGGATTGGCATTACAGAGTTACCGTCAATTAAAAGTCGAGACCGTGTGAATATCACTCTGCCCTTTGCCGCGAGTAACAATATTGGGTGGGTGGTCGAATTCTGTTCAGAGTCAGATTTCATGGACCCGATAAGGTCGATCCTTTTTCATGACCTTGCCCGAACTATGCTTCGTTATAGCCATTTTAACCCTGAATACAAAGAAGGGAAAGGGTGGAATTATCCACAGGGCCATGAAGATTTTCTACGTTACCAGGACTTTGCTGCTCATTGGGTACCCGGGGTTTTGAGGACGTTACGTGACAACGAGCAAAAAAAACTGGATGCATCCATGACTGCCCATGTTGCTGCTGCTCGGATTTTAGCTATTTTCAAGGAGAACGATAATTACCGAGAAAGACTTAACAAGTTGCTGCAGACGCAGCAGTCCTTGACGAAGACCTTTACATCCCCAATCTGTGATACAGTGTCGACTGAACGGCAAGCGCAATTAACTGAATGGGAGTTGTTACAGAAAAATTGGCTTAAATTGATATCCTCTAATGACCATGGCCTGGATGGTGACCTTGCTCTTGTTGCCTTGAAGAAGGCTCTGAAAGAGCCTCTTTCGAACAGAATCAACCAGGCTGTGGCTAAGTCTCTCCGTGAGTTGAAGTATGAGTCTGAGATAATTTTGTTGTTTGCCGATTGTGAAAGTGTTGATGACTTTAATTGCACACTGAAAGATCTTGATGTCCTTGTCAAGCAACTGCAAACAACGGGCAAGTATCTAAAAAACGATCAAGTTGTCACGTCTAAAACCTTGCTCCAGAAAATTAATGCTTTAATTGATGTTGGCCACTTTGATCAGATAAAAAAATTTAGACGACTCAACGCAGAGAGTGAACCCGAGCAACAGTGGCAGATACTGAATGAACTTGATAGCGAAAAGGTGAGGCTATTGGCGGATACAGTTTTTAATTGGCAGGCTTCTTTTGACATAACCTTTCCCAGTTTACAAACCGAGAACTCAAAGTGGGGAGGGGAAAGAGTCACTGCGACCAAAGAGAGCATAGATTCATTGCTTGGGTCTTTGCTTGAAATCGTTACAAATGTGCAAGGGGGCGCTAATGGCAACTCTTAACGAGCAAATTTGTCAACTAAAAGAACAACTCAACCTAAATCAACATGCAGACAATGCCCGGCATATTTTAGATGAATATGAGGCCATCCATACACCACTCTCGAAGCTCAACAGTGTTCTGAGATTTATGTCTGATCAATATTCGACCTTGCAGAATCTCCCCGACGAGGCACCTGCACGGATGGTGTTTTCGACTGAGATAAAAGAAACTACCCATAATACACTCTTTGTCTTGCAAAAATTTACTGAGCGTTGGGACCAGGAAGGACATGTGGCACGACAAGGAAATGACTTGCCTAATCTGGTTCAGAGTCTCCAGTCCCTCGCCTCCTCCTGTCAAAGCGAAGTTGAGTATTGCTGGAAGAGTTGGGTGAATTATTTGGAGAGTTATGTAAGCTTGGAGGATGTTCTGCTTCAGAGTCAGAAAAACATTCCCAGTCTTGAGAAGACATATAATAATTTTATTACGGCACAAAGTCGATTTCGGGAGTTAATTAAACAGATTCCGCAGTCTCCAGATATTATACATGAATTGCAGCAGTTGAGAGAAAAAATGGTCGAATTGAAGGGGGAAATGCAGTTTGACCTGCCTGAAGAAGTATCTGCTTTTTTCAAACAGTTGGATACCCATAATCGCAGAGTCACTTTAGCTATCTTAACTCCTGCAATATTTGACTGGTTGTCTTCTCATAAACTTCTCAGCGAGTATGTAGTATCCCGGACGGGTCGCTATTGATGGATATTGCACAGAAACATTTGCATGAGTGCCTCGATGTTTTGGAGGAACAAGAGGTGTCTTTACTTTCCTGGGGTGACTGTGATGGTTTTTTCTCTGAGGAAGAAATTCATACCATCCTGGCGCAAGTTCTACCTGAATATGCCCCAGAGATAGTCAAAATTGAGTTACTGGAGCATGGTATGCTCTTTGAAGTTCCTCATCAGCAGGGGGTTACCGCTTATCGCAGCAGAATGGGTGAGGCTGTTCATCTCTATCGCAATTTACGACAATGGTTTCATGGCCAACCACTTGATCGTACTCGCACACTAGTTTCTGACTACCGATTTGTTCGCCGACCACGCATTTACCCTAAAAGAGAACTTGATCCTCATGTTTTGCTCAATCAGTGGAAGGAGGAGGCAAAACTTAGTGAGATTGAGTTGCAGGCCATGAGTCAATTGCTCCAACCCCTGCAACAGTTTCGTTTATCAGGCTTCCAGTCACGAGGCACCATACGGATCTGTAAGGCGTGGCAACACCATAGTTCCCCTTCTTACCAGGTCGCGGGTCCTACCGGCACCATTATCTGTGCTGGCACCGGTTCTGGCAAGACGCTCAGTTTTTACCTGCCGGCCTTGACCAAAATCGTTGGTGATATTTGTACCAAACCTGATAAACGCGTACGTATTCTGGCGATCTATCCACGTAAAGAATTGTTGAAAGATCAGTTCATGGAGACGTGGAGTCAGTGCCGCAAGTTGGACAGCCTGATGAATCGTGAGGTTGGTCGTAAAGTCCGTATAGGAGCCTATTTTGGTGACACCCCCTATAATTTGACCAGCGCGTTGGACGTTGTTAATAAGCAGTCCATTAACAACTTACCCTTTGATCTGTTGCGTTGCGGAACAATTGGTTGTTCTGGAACCATGGGTTGGGCAAAGATAAGTATGGAGGAACAGGTTGAAGAGTTAACCTGTACCAGGTGTGGTCACCGGGTGGGTTGTGATGAGGTCGCACTCACTCGTCAATCTCTGAGCGTTCATCCACCTGATATTCTCTTTACTACCACAGAAATGCTGAATCAACATTTGGGCAATAATTACCAGAATCATCTTTTTGGGGTGGGTCATAATATTAAGGGACCTCCACTGGTTCTACTTGATGAAGTGCACACTTATGGTGGTAATACCGGAGCCCAAACAGCTTTTTTGTTACGTCGTTGGATGCAAAAAGCCTGGTGTCGTCCCCACTTTGTCGGTCTTTCTGCCACTTTGGCAGATGCAGAGTCGTTTTTTGGCGAGTTAATCGGCGCAGACCTTGCTCGAGTAGAGTTAATTCAGCCTAAACAAGATGAGATCGAAGATAAAGGTGCCGAATATTTGCTTGCCTTGCGCGGTGATCCGGTCTCGCAGACCGCGCTGCTATCGACAACTATTCAAGCAACTATGCTTACCCGACGCATATTGGACACGAGACAGCATGGTAGATCAAATGGATGTTGGGGGGGGAAAACTTTTATCTTCACCGATGATTTGGACTCGACAAACCGTCTTTATCATCAACTCTGTGATGCAGAGGGTTGGAAAACTAGTTTTCGTGGCCTACAGCCAATGGGTGCACCTTTGGCACATTTGCGTGAGCCTGATTTGCAGCAGCGCAAAATCGATCTAGGCCAGAACTGGCGTATTGCTCAAGACATTGGTCACACTTTATCGTTCGATGACCGTGCACTTGTGGCTCGTACATCCAGCCAAGATGCCGGGGTAGATGCTAACGCGGAGGTTATTGTGGCTACCGCTTCTTTAGAAGTTGGATTTAATGATCCTCTGGTAGGTGCGGTGATCCAACATAAGGCTCCCCGTGATGTTGCTTCTTACTTGCAACGAAAAGGGCGAGCTGGTCGACCGACTATCATGCGCCCTTGGATGCTGGTTATTCTTTCGGAGTTTGGTCGGGATCGTGTCGCTTTTCAGCGTTATGAAGAACTGATAAGTCCTGAAATTAAGCGTCAAAGGCTTCCTCTTCACAATGGACATATCCAGAAAATGCAGGCGGCGATGGCGACTTTGGATTGGTTAAGCACCCGTTTGGGGAAGACCTCCATTTGGAGCATTTTAAAAGAACCACGTAAAAATGCATCGGCGTGTGATCAGGTGAATAAACTGGTAGAGGAAATCCTTTCACCTGGTGAACCCCAGGAGAAATATGTTTCCTATCTCAGTTGGGCTCTCGGCTTGGATGAAACGGCTCTTCAGCGCATTCTATGGGCGCCTCCTCGCAGCATAATGATGGAATTCTTGCCGACTTTGTACCGTTTATTGATAACCAATTGGAGCGGACAGGGGATGCAGTGGGGATCATTGACCCGTAATCGCTCACCCCTGCCACAGTTCATTCCAGATGCTTTGTTTAGCAATCTGAATCAACCCACCCTGGGTATTACCCTGCAACGAGGTCGTACCCGGGAAGAGAAGTGGGAAAGTTTGAATTTTCATCAGGGCCTACGAGAGTTTGCACCAGGCAGAATTTCCAAGAGATATGCCATTGACAGTAACTACGACGCGGATTGGCTAGTGCCACACGGGTTTATACCTTTGGCTGACATGGTTATGCGGGTCCCTTTTGAAGTTACAGAGGCCTTTGGTCATAATTTAACTTTTGAAGGAGAGGTGATTACTGAAGATGGTGAGTCGTTAAGAGTCCTCAGTCCACATGAAATTCATACCCAACGTTTACCAGTACAGTTAAACCTGACAGAAAAAAGTAATGCATTCTTGCAATGGCGCGTCGCATTCTGCGTTACCAACCAGGAAGCCTTGGTACATGTGCCCCCCATTGGGAGTTGGCAGGAAAGCCTGCTAGATATAACTTTCCACACACATGGACAGATGACCCCCTTAGAGGTCATCCGATACAATACTGGCTCCCTTGCTTCTCTGCGTTTCAAAAGAGGTTCAAGAACACATGTCAATTTTGACTGGCAGATGGATGGTGACTTCGTTGGTATTGGTGACAAACAATGGGTGGATGGCACAAAAATTCGCTTTAAAATCAATGATGGATCTTTGACGCAATTGATGGCAGACCCACTCATAATGAGTGCCTTACGTCCAATATTTTTTCATCATTGTGTGAGCGAATTGGATTCGTTCGAGAATGATCCGTTTACTGCCAACTGGGTTACCGAATGTTACCTGGCGGCCCTGGCCAGTGAACTAGTAGAAGTCTCTTCCCGTCATCCCATGAATGTTGCACAAAATGTCCAGGATGGTCTTGCTGCGTTGCGAACAGCAGCAGGCGCTGAAAAACTACGTAACATTCCGTTGAGTCTTTTCCAGCCTGATGAACCGCAGATAGAAGAAGCCAACACTTTACTTGTAAGCCTGAACCATCATTTTGCCAGTCAGGTGTTTGTGGAGCAGATTCATCACTGCGCTGATGTCCTCTGGCAAACCCCCGACTTTCTGCCGGGCTTCACAGACTGGCTACGCATTATTCTAGCCAACACTATGGCTGCCGCCAGTCTACAAATGCTATATGTTTTATTGCCGGATGTAGAAGAACAAGCTGTAATTGCCGATGCCAACTGGAATGATAACGTGCTTGAGGTTTGGCTCACCGAGACTGAAGCAGGCGGTAGTGGTATTATAACCAGGTTGAATAGAGCTTATTTCGAAGATCCTGTTTACCTACTAAATATCCTTGTGCGCTGCCTCCAACCTAGCGATTATGAGCAGATCGATTCTGACCTCTTTGCCCTTTTGGAGATGTTAGAGAATGATGTGCGGTTACGTCAAGCATTAGATGGAGTACGCTATGCTCAGAACCACAATACGCGACGCCAAGCCACTTGCCGCATGCAGGAAATTCTGAAGGAAGCTGGATTTGTTTTGTCCCACAGTTTTATAAGTGTTCTATTTTCTCGAGTTCTTCGCCCCGGGAGTGACCAGGGAACAGACGGCAACCTTCTTAATTTATTACGTAAGTGGAATGAGCTTGAGGCCAGTTCCGGTCTTGAATGGAAGCTAAATATCGCTGCCCACACCCTGGCATGTAGCAGTTTTAAGGAAGAAGCGGATCCTACTCAATTATTTGAGAGGTTTTGTCTGTATCAAGGCTTACTCTGGCCGCGAGGTAATGATATCCGCCAGTCAGAATTAAGCTATTACAACCCCTTTTCGAGTGGCCCAAACCTAACTGAACGGTTACTTGGAGCAATTCTTTTTGATGATCGTACACCTCAGGTAATCTATCACCCTGAAGAATGGTTGCCAACTCTGCATGATGCTATTCGGCAGGCCGGGCAGGTTGATCTCGTTATAGGACGCTCGGCCATAAATGAGATATCGGTAATCATTTCCTGTCTCCAGACCGAACCAATTGAGCACCTAGGATTGTTTCTTTACCCACGGATACGTGGCGTTCGGCGCCTTAGTGGTCAGGTGTTACTGCGGGTTGAAATGGCAGAGATACTGCTCTGAATCAGGTGTTTTCAAAGCTTCAGCAAGCTTTAACGCGTTGAGATAAGTGAACAATACGGTCCATGGAATTATCTTGGAATAACAGATGAGTAACATTGATAATTAAGCAGCAATAAATGACTACGCAACGACAGATATTTCTCCCTGGTCACCTTGGACAACGCCACTTGAAAGAGGTGCTATGTGGGCAAATGATTGGCTTACTTATTAGGCCTGAAATCATCTGGCTCGTTTCCCCATGGGTCAGTGACTTTCCTGTTATGGATAACAGGACTGGTGATTGGGATGCGTTAGAACCCACTTGGGGGAAGCGTGAAATCAGTTTCATCGAACTTTTGGCCAGTGCTGTAAACAATGGTTGTTCCTTGCGATTGGTCACTCTCAATGACGGACAGAGTCGGGGTTTTGTTAGCCAACTGCAAAACCGTTTTCTTACCGGCGCTGATTATAAGTATCTTGCTAGCAAAACTCTCCACAGTAAGGGTTTACTGACTAATCATTTTTTTCTCAAAGGTTCCATGAATTATACTTTTCGTGGCGCTAACGTGAATGATGAAATTCTAGAATTGACCAATGACGGAACTATGATTTCTGAGACATTACTTGAATTTGAGGAACGCCACCATTTTGAGGATAGACAATGAACGGGGAGTGGTTGGCTGATTTTTTTTCTGGTGATAATCAGATAGACCTAACAAAGGTTATGGCAGGTGAGTTTGGCCAGGCATATCAGGGTATGATGGAACCTCTTGTCAAGTCAGTATCAATCAATCGCTGGCCGGTAATTCTACCTTTCAGCGACGGTTGGTTGCGATTCTATGCGGCAACTCAAGATGAACGCTTGCTTCTAGAACTTCGCCGTGTGCTTGATGCTAGCCTTGGAACTGCAGATACCGACGGAGAATTAGCCATAATCAAGAAGGCGTCTAACTCCTCCGAAGAGGTGCTTCTGAAGTATGCCCCGGCCGGTTTAATAAAAATAAGCATGTTGGATTCTTCTCGTAATAACCTGGATGCCAAGCAAAGGGTATTTAATGCCTTGAAAAGAGTTTTGTCTCTTTATGACCAACGTCCAAAGTTGGCCGAGCAAATCCGTCGACCAGTGGGACGTATTTTGCGTGAGTTTTTTACTGCTTGTCAGGTATCCGATGGCGTAAGCGCTGAAGAACTGTACTTAGAATTAAAAAATTGCGGAAATATCTCCCAGAGAAATCTACTCTTTTTAAACTTCCAAGGTCTTGCAGCTGGGAAGAAATGGGATCAAATAATAAACCATGAAAAACTTAGTTATTGCTTACAAGGTCGAATCCCTGTGCAATTACGGTTGTTGCTTTTAAGGGCAATTGCCTCTACGAAGTTTCGTATAGTTCTTCAAGAAGGATTTTCAGCAATACCGATAGAAAAAGTAAGAACATCATGCCAGGGACTTAGCACTTTGTTTGTAATGCCTCCGGAATTTGGCGAATTTAAAAGTATTGCTGATGAATGGAAAACGTGGGCAATTGGTGCAACTGTTCTTGGTTGTGTTGGTATAGAACCCTTGGTACCTGAAGATGTCGAGGTTGATTGGCTAGATGGACTTTACTCCTGGGCCACCGTTGAGAGACCAAGAAAGACAAAACAAGATGAAGAAGAAGAGGCTAAACAAGATGCGCCTCATCTTGATTTAAAAAGAGTGATAGAATTACTTCAATACTCTCTTATTTCCACATACGACGAGACAAAAAAGATTGTTGATCGCTTATCTGGATTACCCCCAGATGTCAAGGAACAACTCAAAGGGTTCCCGACACTTAATAATCATTGGTGTTTATTAAAGCAAGAATTCGAGGCCAGAGAATACGGATGGGAACAATGGTTTTCCGATATTCTCAAGCGAGAAGATACTCCTGAGTCTTTCTACCAAAGGGCGATAGGCGATTGCCAATATTGGCAGACATCATCTTTTGATAGTGATGCTATACAAGTTATTCTAGAAGCCAAAACCAGCGAACAAGTTGCTGCGGTATTACGGGACATTATTCCCGTTATGCTGGAGTGGATTAATGAAAGGGGTGTTAAGTGCCAATCATCATTGTGGATTAAAATTTTAGAATTATTGGCATTGGATGATGTGGTGAATACGCAGGATGTTCGTTTGGCGAATTTATTGTTAGAAAAACTACTAAACAATCAATATGGAGTAGATGAATACAGAACAGTCTTGCAAGCGCTTGAACTCTTGCTAGACAAAGTCAGTTCAATCAAATGTTACAGCGCAACCCTCGAACTAATTGATTTGATATTGGAAAATCCTTGCCCTGACCAATCCGCTCTAAATTTATTTTGGATGACGTTACAAGGGTTTGCTCTGCAGAAATGGCAAAGAATCAGTTCGCTTGAAAGACAAATAACTGTATTTTTATCCCAAGAAATCTTGGGCGAAGGAGCAAATACTGTATTTCCTGAAGTATATAATACAGATGAAAACGTGACGGTGGCAAGTCAGCAATTTCCCGATTTGGCTGGAAAGAAATTAGCTATCTACTCTTTGACTGAAGGGGCAGCAAGACGAGCAAAAAAGATGCTGGAAGAAATATTTAAGGGGTTATTGATCGACCTCAATAATGATCATGTTGCTACAAACGCATTGCAAAATTTAGCTAAAAAGGCAGAATATTTTATTTTTGCATCAGATAGCGCCAAACACCAGGCATTTTATGTTGTGAGTAAAATAAGAAATGATTTGATTTATCCTCTAGGCAAGGGAGCTTCAAGTATTGTCAGAGCATTTGTTTCTGCACTCGGTTCATAAATTATTAAAAAATAAACAGTTATCTGGATCAATAAAATCTACAAGCGTCATGGGCAATTAACTTATGAATTGACTGAACTGCTCATTCTTATACTATATGCGATTGAACTATTTAATTAGCGGAACAATTAACTACCTCTCTCTGAACCTTTTTTATCACTGCAAGAAGATAATTACTTAATGCCATCCAATCCCTGTTAAGATTTTGCAATTCGTTCCATTTTGGTTGGCGGTCGCCAAAATTCCAAGTCCCACTTGTCCATGAAGTCTTTCCTTCAAGCAAGCTAAGTCCTTGTTTAAAGTCCGACACACTGCGGGCTTGCTCAGAAAAATACAGATGTTCCATTACATATCCCATAGCAATAATGCCTGCACCATGAACAAGTCGCGAAGATCGTGGAGTTTGTCTATACCACGCTTCCGGAAACACCTCAGTAACTGCTTGATAAAAATCGCTGATGAGTTGGAACGATTCATCCGTGCCATCAGGTTGACTAACAATTTCTCTCAATGCGCCATTCTCAAGAGAATTCATTATCATCTTTTGCACGATAGTATCCTGGATGATTCCGCTAGGATTGGTATGCATTTTTATCATTGTGTGAATAGATGAATTTTCGTCAAAATTTAACCGCTCAGACAAGGAAGACGCCATAGAACGCGAGGACAATCTTGGCGGTAGGCCATCAACTGTGGGTAAGAGTTCATAAATTAAACTTTTGGGGAGAGGCTTTGTGTTATTTATCAGAATAAACTGACGACGTAACTCTTCTTCTGAATGGCAAACAATGCATGAAACAAGAACCTCAAAATCTTTACCCTCAATTTGAGACAATGCTGTTAGACGTTGCTGTCCATCAACAACGAGCCCTTTCGGTTTACCCTCAACCGTAATTATTACTTCAGAAATTCCTTCTAACGATGTTTTTTCAACCTGGACACCTGAAGTAAATGCAACAACAATAGAATTAGGTAAGATTGCATCTTTCTTTGAAAGGTAATCTTTGATTTCTCTTATATGGTTGACAACTTGTGGGCGTTGAAAACCTTGGAGAATACCGTTTTCATCACGAGATAATCGGTCAATAGCAGCAAATTGTAGAATTTCTTTTGCTCCTGCAGAAAATGAAAGCACATTTGTTAACGGATCTTGTTTTGGAGAAATTGCATTGTATTTAAATACTACCATGGCCTAGAAACCTCTTTTTTCTATAATGTGATCATGGAAAACTTTGATATTATGGATACCACGTCGCTTGTTACGGTTGCTAGCTCTGAAAATAAGAACCTCGATCGAGCATTCCCTGCAAATGCGACATTTGCATATTTCCCAAGGACGATCTTGCAGAGTTCTTTTATATCTCAACGAAAGCGAATCAATTTTATTCTCAATTTTTTCAGGAGATAATTTTTTGGCGATATAAAAAATTCGCGAATAATCCATTATAGAGGCTAATGCTTCATCAAGATCAACCTGTCGCGCGGCATATTGTCTAATTTTACATAAGGCTTGTTTTTCAAGAATTTCAATATGTTCGCACTGAAGACTTCCCTCTTGTACAGCTCGTTTAAATGATATGTTTTCGAGTGCTTGAGGAATGCGAATTGAGGTGTAATAGTCTAAACTCCCACGCCCGTTGCTTAGATAGTAATTTTTTGTTTCATCCCTGAACGCCTTGGTAAGAGGACTAGTAGTGTCGATGCTTGTAATCGGATAACTTCCAATAAACTGATCCAAAATGTCAGCCTTTTCAAATCCTAAAAGATGAATTTTCGCAAGAGGGTTATAGGTAATTTCATCAAAAATACCCTTTAGCGCCTGATGTATCTCTTCAGATCGTAAAGGTACCAACCCTCCAATCGCTAAGTAATTGTATCCCATTTTCAAGAGTTCCGAGGCAGCTTTTGCCATACTACCAGGAGACCATCCTTGGATTACCCCTATCGGAATAAATCTTTGCGAGATACTACGACTTTCTTTAATAAATTGACTGGCATTCTCTAGCGTAATCTCAAACCTGCGTTTGCAATCTTCTGCTGCAACTGGATCTTCTGGAAGATCCATCCCCGTAAGTTTTGCGTTGAAATGAAAAATGATATGATCGACTGAGCAACCATGTGTAAAACCACCATCATCATAAAACTGAACCATGTCATAAGGAGTATAGGGCGGTTTCTCGAATTTTGAATACTGGAATGCACCACAGTCACCAAATAGCCATTTGTCCTGATCCTTCGGCCTGTTAAATCGTAAAAATTCCCGAGCTCCAACACGTCGAAAACGCATTGACTGTGATTCGGAATATTTTCCTTTTAAAAGGTGATCACCTACTATGGCTCGAGAGATTAAAATACCGTCATAAGGAGTTTCTTCCATAATTTCATGGGGAAACATATCATCCCAATAAGGTCGGCGCTTTGGAGAGCTTGAATCTGTCTCGAAATTGTAATCCGGGTCTACATAATCGAGACAATCAGCAAATATAAATTTCATTTATTTAGTTTTACGCTTGGAACATTCAAAATCTAACCTAACTAAATAGTCAGAAAGATCTCGTATATGGCTTGGAACATTTTGAATTTCATTCCATTTTAAACCAAGTCCACGCCAGGTGCCTTCAGTCCAGGCACATTCTGAAGCTATAGCTAATAATGATTTTTTAATTTCTTCTTGAGTGTCTTGATGATGTGACACACGTGAGATAATTCTATCCATTAATACTCCCAAGGCCTTTATTCCAGTTCCATGCATGAGTCTACTTTCGGTTGGAGGTAAACCCCATGCTTTTGGAAATACTTCTTTTACCTGTCTCCAGAATAATACTATTGTGTTATACATCCCCTCAATGTCAGTGGGAGTGTCACCAATACCTTTAAATGTGGAAAGGGCACCCAACGGATTATTAATGCTTTTTTTGATGACTTCCATTATTGCGGTGTCATTTATTATTCCCTGTTGATCTGTTTTCCTGAGCGATTCCCTATCAATGATCCTATAAAAGGGGGATTGAGGATCAATATTAAGTAGATTGCATAGTTCACTAGGAATTTTACGTATAGAAAGATCCCTGGGGAGATGTATATTGACCTCAGGTAACAATTCATTAATCAGTCTAATTGGTAGGGGCCTTGCTTTATTCACCAGTATAAATTGTGCTCTTTGAGTCTCTAAATCAGGTGCAACAAAAGCTACCACAGGTACGGGGATTTTGTTATTTTTAGCATTTGCAAGTGCTATGCTACGCTGTTGACCGTCAACAATCCATGCAACCCTTTTCCCTTCAGGCCTGATAGGAATAGTTAATGTGCCAATTTTTGCGACATCTAGACACCCTTGTGGTTCTTGTCCACGGGATTGCGTAAACTCAACTTCTGGAGAAAAAGCTAAGATTATCGAATTTGGAAAAATCACATTCCCATTGTCGAGATAGTCGACTATTTTTTTCACATGATTTTTTATTTCTTTTCTTTGAAACCCCGCAAGTACATCATTTTCATCTCGAAAAACACGACTGATATCTGCGAAATTTGCTATTTGATCACCTGGCACAAAAAAGGAATATAACTCTACCCCCTCACCTTGTTCGGTTCGCAATGCACGTAAAATTAAATTGTTTTCATCAGATTTTTTCATAGCATCATTGTAATTTAAGTTGTTTGAAAATTATTGCGAACCTCGATTGTTCACACGCCACCAGTTCATTGTCTCGTAAAATTCGTAACATCTTTGCTGAACTCCCAGCACACTCATCCCAATTTTTCTTAATTATTTTTTCAATCTCTTTATTAGTTTTTTGTGCTCGTTTCACCCGCAAGGGAAGTCTCATTGGCAGAAGAAAATCTTGGACGGTTTTAGCATGTTCTTTATGAGTAGCAGAAAGATTGTATGGCAAAATACATTCGACGAAATGACGTGTAATCCTTTGAAAAAAATCTGATCGTGTACCTGGATTTATACTTTCCGGACCATCAAACCTTTCATCATAGGGCATAACAAAATCTTTGGCAATTTCAGGAACGAAAGAAATAGAATTACTGCCTAAAAAACGAACTCTGGACAAACTTCTCTCATCAAGACTGAAAAGGTCAGAAGCAACAAAATCTAAATATGACTTAGGCAATGAAATCACGAAGATGGTATCTTTGCGTGCCTTGATCAGACTTGATAAATGGTTATCGTTATAGTTTAATTTACTATTTATCTCATGCCACCATGATCTATAATCAAACTGCATCCCATCTATTAATTTGTTTTGGATCGAATCCCTTGTGGAAGGACTAATGGTCAAATTGTAAGATGGGACCTTCTCTTCACCATTTACTAATCCCAATCCGGCAGACACAACCCACAATTGAATTTTATGATTATTTTTAATAGTTTTTAGTATTTCAAAAAATCCTCTTCCAGCATAAAGGGAAGTTACCGGAATCCTGTCAGAATAAGGACTTTCGTTGACACGCTTTTTCCATGAATAAAGAAGGTCGTTTTGGTCACCAACTGGAAGATTATTTGCACACAGGAGAGAAGATGGCGGTATCTTTTTTCGATTTGTACACGCTGTTATGATCGCAATTTTCATCATGACGTCTGAAATTAGCTTAATTAAGTGGAGGTGATAACAGGCAAATGAAGACTTTTTAAATAAAATCTCAAAACAAAAACACTATTTACTTTGCTCTCGACAATACTCTTCACATTAATTGAAATGTTTTTCAACACAAATAATCATTTAAATGTTACCGATTCAGGCATAATGTCAGCTAAATCATTACGCATTTAAATAGCAAATTTTCTGTTACACTGACAGTAATTTTACCCCCCCCCAAAAAAAAACAGAATTAATTCAAAAATTCTCTTAGCCTTGTGGAAGTTTTAAGCCAAACGGAACAAATTCGGGGCCAAAGTGGCGTTGGCGACACTGACTGGTTACAACAAGACGTTGACTGAGTTGGCACACCAATTTGAAGCACACCCCCATCAGAATACGAATTGCAAAAGACAACAGGTCAGTGATCTACATCTAGACGCTGACGTATTTTGCAAAAAATTCCGTATCGAATCCTCCAGTGTATGTTAACGGTATGCGGTATCTCGTATTTTCTTTTTTGGAATATGTGCTATTCTCCTCGATATGAAAATAGACTCCTCCATTGCCGAAATTTTCCAGGTAGATCTAAAAACCAAGGTTGTACGTCCGTTATTCACAAGCGGCGTTTCAGCCGGTTTTCCATCACCCGCCGAAGATCATATTGATCAAAAGCTCGACCTGAACGAGTTTCTCATCCCGCACCCGACATCCACTTTCTTCGTACGAGTTTCTGGCGATTCAATGATAAATGCCAGCATCAATAACAATGACATTCTGATCGTTGACCGATCTCTCGAAGTTGCCAGCGGCAAGATCATCATCGCCATCGTGAACGGTGAACTGACCGTCAAACGACTCGTAAAAAACCACACATCCTGCCGGTTAATAGCTGAGAACGCTAATTACCAGCCAATCGAGATTACCGAAGATTCTGAATTCGAAGTCTGGGGAGTAGTCACCAGTGTCATTCATCAATTTCCATGAGTTTCGAAATCAAAAAAGTCTTCGCGCTCGTTGACTGCAATAATTTCTATGCTTCATGCGAAAGGTTGTTCCGACCAGAGCTGAACGGAAAGCCGATTGTCGTTCTCTCCAACAACGACGGCTGTATCGTTGCTCGGTCAAATGAAGCGAAGGCTCTCGGAGTACCTATGGGCGCTCCGTTGTTTAAAATGAAATACTTGATTGCGAAGCACGGTATTCATGTTTTCTCGTCGAACTACGCGCTGTATGGGGATCTTTCACATCGTGTGATGGAAGTTCTGCGCCAGATGGAGTGCTATGTCGAAGTATATTCGATTGATGAGGCATTCATCTCGCTCCCAGTGAGCAAAACCTGGAATCGTCTGAATTACGCCGCAGAGCTTCGAGAGAAGGTACGAAAGAACGTTGGTATTCCCGTTTCTATCGGCATCGCCACAACCAAGACACTTGCTAAAGTCGCAAATCGAGTGGCTAAAAAAGACATCACCGGAGTGTTTGACCTAGTCGATAACCGGCAAACTGACCAGATTTTGCAAAAGATGGCTGTCGGTGACATTTGGGGTATAGGCCGACAATCAGTTGAAAAGCTGAACCGGTACGGTATTCGGACGGCCTATGATCTTAAGCGAGCTGATGAAAAACTGATTCGAAAGCTTCTTACCGTTGTCGGTGCGCGGACCTTGATGGAGTTAAACGAGATCCCGTGTATATCACTTGAACAAGCGCCTCCATGTCCGAAATCAATCGTGACGTCACGTTCGTTCGGACATCCGGTCACCGATTTTGAGCATCTCAAAGAGGCGGTCGTTAGTTATGTGTCACGATCCGCCGAAAAACTCCGAAAACAAGAGGTCGAAGCTGATACTCTGAATGTGTTTATCACAACCGGGCCATTTGATGAACAATCTCAATATGCCAACAACCAGACCATTACGCTACCGAGACCGACTGCCTCCACTCCAGACATGATCGAAGCCTCTGTTCGTTGTCTCAAATTGATCTATCGACCAGGTTACCGGTATCGAAAGGCTGGAGTCTTGATCACTGGCATCGTAAAACACGGATTCAAGCAGCAAGATTTGTTTGCTTCAGCAATACCAGCGAGAGAAGACAAACCGCTCATGGCAGCTCTTGATAAGATCAATGAGAAATGGGGCCGCAATGCCATTCAGTATGGTATAGCAGCTGTGACGGAACGTCCGTGGTCAATGCAGCAGTCACAGAAATCACCGGCATATACGACTAACTGGCATGAATTGCCGGTCGTGAAGACAGCGCACAGCAGTGAGAGTCTAAATCTTTTCAAGAAAGGATAAAACTCCCATAAAAAAAGGTACTCTTCGTCAGCATCATGTTTCTGGACCAAGCAGGTTCATTTAGATGAGAACACTTTTTTTGCTAACCCTCATTTTGACTTGAGACATTTTTATCAAAAGAGTCATCAAGTATTTTAAAGGCGTCCTGAACCTCAGTTTCGACACTTTTTAACTGTCGCTGCAGTTCGATAATCAACTGAGCGCCTATCTTGACCTTCTCGCCAAGTTCATCTATCGGGATTTCAGATTCATCTAATTTCCTCAAAATATCGTCCAACTCTTTGACCTTCTGTTCATAGGTTCCGCCTGGCGGGGAGCCGTATTCTGCTACAATCTCGGTCATGTATGGTCTCCTGAAACTGAATTCACGGTGCTATATATTTCACCATCTCGAACAGTTGTGTATGTCACCATTCCATTATTAATCTGTTGGATGGAAGTGATGATTTTCCCATTTTCATCTCGCACCATCGCAAATCCACGCATAATGATATTGTCTGGGTTCATGGCCTTTAAAATTGAATATTTGTTTCGAAGGAGTTCTCTCTCAACCGTCACTTGGTGCGAAAAACGATCCAATGAAAACCTACGGATTACGTCCTGTAAAAACAATTTATTTTGATCAAGGTTATGCTTAACCAAAAGCCCTAATCTTTCTTTTTTTGATTTAATATCAATCTGTTCAGCCAATAAATGTTGCATAGTGTTCTTCGACAGCCGCAATCCTTGACTCTGAAGAGTGGATATATGGTACATGAGCATTTTTCGAGTTCCTTGCCTTATACCTATGAAAGCGTCATGGACCCATGCCTTTTCTCGCTGCAGATTATAATTCCAGGAGGTTTTGAGGTTGTGCTTGGCTCCTTCAAGGTATCGCTGTAGCTCAGTGAAAATAGCGATAATATTTTCAGCCACAGCCGTAGGTGTTTTGAAGCTATGATTTGCGACATAATCGAGCACACTGGTATCAATCTCATGCCCGATTCCAGTCCATACCGGGAACCGATAGCCAGCAATTCTTCGGGCTATAGCTTCATTGTCCAGGTAGGACAAATCAGTCTTAGATCCGCCACCACGAATAATCACGACCACATCGGGTGCCAATAGTTCTAGAACGTCCAATGCCTTAAGTACTGTTCTTTCTGTTTTATCGCCTTGTACCGTGGCATCAGCTAAAAGTATCTGAAACCCAAAATTAGATCTCTGGATAGTTGCTAAAAAATCCTGACATGCAGCAGAACCAGAGCTGGTGATTAGACCAATGCGTATCGGTAAGAATGGAAGAGGCAGAAGTTTATTAGGCTCAAACAGGCCTTCTTGTTTCAGTCGTGCAAGGATGGCCTGCTTACGCAGTTCGAGCTCTCCGAGTGCAATCGATGTATCTGCATCTGTAACTTCAAGGGCTATGCCCCATTGCGGATGAAAGGAGAGGCTGCATCGTAACCCGGCGACAGTGCCATCGGAAAGATCGAGAGTGAGGTTATGTTGCTTGAATTTAGATTTAATATCATCGAGGCTCTGACGCCAGATATGACAACTGATCTGAGCAATGATTTTACCATTTTCTCCGGTTTCCACCAGATTGCAGTAGAAATGACCGCCACGTTCACGACCAGATGAAATCTCAGCTTTTAACCAAAACTGTTTACCTATGGAAGGTTGGAGAATCTTTTGAATTCTGGCAGCAACGGATGAAACAGTGAAAAAAACTGGTAGGGTGCTGTTTGGCGGGATGGCTGATTCCGGAAAAGATTGACTGTGCATTATCCGCCTGGCTCATTATAGCTTTTGGTGATCCATTTGAGGAAATTCGCATGATTCACGGCTCGTACAATGTTCTTTTCCCAGCCGTCAGTAAACAAGGAATCATTTCCCACTGTTTGCATCTACAGCTTCACGGAGCTCCTTGCCGACTTTAAAGAAAGGTAATTTTTTAGGCTTTACCAATATCTTAGCTCCAGTCTTTGGATTTCTACCGGTATACGTATCATATTCCTTCACAGCGAAGCTCCCGAAACCACGCAGCTCGATACCGTCGCCTCTCACCAGCGTCTCGATCATTGTATCCAGAATCGTATTCACAATGGATGCTGCTGTCCTGATAGGCAATCCTTGATCTTGAGCGAGAGCTTCTATCAATTCTGATTTGTTCATAATGGTCCTCGGGAATTATGATTTCTGTTAAACATTTAACTACATGATATCAGAGAGATATTAAATATCCAGAATTATTTCCCGAGAGCAAGATAAACAGAACCACCGCAGGAACAAGAAGTTGGTATATTACAGACCCTGATTCGGTGGGCTTGGTGGAATCTGGTAGGATTACTTGCCGGTGTCGATTTGCACTCGAAGTTTTCTTCTACCCCACAAAATGGCGTCTTCATGGGAATCGAAATAGAGGTCTATCCGATCCTTGCCTTTAATAGCGCCTCCACGATCTTCCACTCTGCCCCAGCCATATCCGGGTACATACATCCGAGTGCCAAATGGATAATAACTGGTATCGGCGGCAATAGTACCCTCTGCGGGGAACCATGACCATGGCAGAAGACGAAGTGGTATCACCCAGGGGCGTTCTGCTGAGTCCATGGAAAATAATCCGGGGGCTGATTCATGAGGGCTAGACCTTTGGCGGTAAGCCCGCTGTACGATCGTCCTGCTTGGGAACCGGCACTGACATAGCGATTCCAGAAGTCCAACTTGAGATACATCCAACTGCCTCGCTCCCAACTACAGCAAGAAGAACAGCCACAATAGGCTGTAGTTTCCATTACCTTGCCGACGGGATTTCCTGCGCAACCTCCCAGTGTCAGCAAAGACAATGCCGCAAGTACAAGGACAGTATGTGTAAACGGGGACTTATTGTTCTCAACAGTTACCAAGGGGTTCAATCTTTGACTATTGTTTCGCAGCGTTAATGATTACCTGACATTGATTTTCAGCATCCATATCATTTTTTGCTACAATGGTGCGCACAACGGTTTTATTGTCTTTTTTGATAAACGAATACTGGCCAACACCGACACATTCCAATAGCCAATCTCTCCATTGGTGAATTACTTTTATCTTCATAAAAACCTCATTTCATACTGGAGTGACTTTTTTCTTTGTACGAGCATCGATAGCCTTGCGGAGGTTGACCGGCAACCCTCTATCTTTACCAGCCTGAGATCGTTTCTCTGAAAGCGTTTTGGCACAAAGCGGTTGGCGAACTGACAGCCCATGTTTCTTGCGATATTCTTTTGAATTGAGGCCATGAGACTTCAGGTGCTTGGGAGACAGCATCTTGAACTCCTGGCCGCATTCAATACAGACCACCTTATTTCTCTGGATGGATTTCTTTGGATCGATCACTGAGGTTGTTACTTCCGTTCCAGCCTCGACAACCCCACCTGCTTCGGTATCTTGAAGTGATTTAAGGGCCTGGAAGGTTTCGTTCAGGGCAACTTTGATTTCATCGGTGGTCATCTGCTTACTGGTTATCTGGGATTGGATAATTTCAGCTGTCATTTGTACAAGTGTTTTACTCATATTTTCACTCACTGACTGAATTTTTCATATTCTAATTTCTGAATACAGGAGACACTTTAACCATTAATACAACAACCTCTTAATCAGAAAGAATGATTGAAGCGGCTGTTAGTAGAATCATGCATTTTCGATTCTATTGTCAATGGGCAGTATTTTCATATTTCCTGCAAAATAGCAATCGATTATTCTTTTGTCAGCTTCGAACGCATAGCTTGTTCCAATATGCATATCACAATCTATCCACTTCAGCTCTGTCAAATCATCACCAGGATTTTGGTAACCTCCCAATGCATCACTTATTAACACGATGACAACCGTATGATGCAAATCATCAAGATGATTTGAAACTACATTAACGATACCTTCTATTCGTATCTCAAGGCCTGTCTCTTCAAGAACCTCACGATGTGCAGTTTCAATAAATGATTCCTCGTACTCAATATAACCACCAGGTAAACACCATTTATTTCCATACAGTGTATTTCCTGATCTCTTTCCTATTAATACTTTCCCATCTGCTGATCTGATTATAATAGTAACCCCAGGAATTGGATTCAAATAATTGACGAAGTCACAGTTATCACAGCTCTGTCTTTCAAATTTTCCAAGCTCTTTCTTGGTGAACTCGACTCCGCACTTAGGGCAATAATTCATACGCTTATTATTACCTGCGAATTCACTTGAATTACTGAACACTTGAAACAGATTCATGGTCCGACTCCCGATATTCCCATAATGCACAAGCTGATAACACTAAATTTACTCCCGCTACAGAGGAGATATAATGCCTCAAGCAGCATGTTTCAGAGCCTTCCCAATACAGTATACAGAGGAAGCCTTGAATGAAGGCTTTTCAAGTGAATTTTGCATAATAGGCATTATCGTCAAGTTGCCAAACAGTTGAACTGTTACCAAAGAATGCGAACCGACCACATATATTACGTATTAGCTAAGATATGAATATACTGATGGTAAAAATGCTGTTCCTGCTAATCACCTGACTAATGGAATGTCCTGCCACCGTGTTGTGTATGCTGGTGAAAGCTTTTCACGTTTCATCGCCCATTGCTGGTTGACTCCTGTTGTCGCCAGTTTGATAGTCCCTACTGTATTGTTGATCCGGTCAATGGCTGCCATGATCTTGCTGTTGTCTCTGACCGGCTTTTCAAAGAGAGAGATTTGCCTACGGGTAGACTGGGAAAAATCACCGAGCATTACCCCGGCTTTGTTGTATTCATAACCATCACGCCATACCTGTTCCAAAAGGCGTTGCGCGAGACGGCAAAACTGAAAACTATCGTTAGTGTGGTCTGGCAGGTTTCCATGAGCACAGTTGGCATATCCGGGCTGATGCTTTGCGAAAGGGCTTGTTTGGATAAAGACGCTGATTGCTCGTGCGTATTGCCGTCCTTTCCGCAACTTACTGCATGCCCGTTCCGTGAACTCACTTATTGCCTGGCGCATGTCATCGATTTCGATTATTCGCTGGCCAAATGACAGAGAGGTAACAATCTGTTTTTTGGGTGACGGTATTTGTTCCAGATCAAGGCAGGACGTACCTTGAAGTTCAGATACAGTCCTTGCCAACACGATGCTAAACTGGCGTCGAATATCCTGGATGTTACTTTGACAGAGATCAAGGGCGGTTTGGATGCCCAAGCCATTCAGTTTCCGAGTCAATTTCCTACCAACACCCCAAACTTTATCAACGGGTGTAATACTCATCAGCTTGCGCTGTCGCTCCACATCCGTCAAAACAACAACTCCACCTGTCCCTGAATATTTTTTAGCCCCATTATTGGCAAGCTTTGCGAGCGTTTTTGTCGGTGCAATGCCTACGGCTACGGTGATACCGGTCCATTGCCGAATAGTCTTTCGAATGGAAAGGCCAAAAGCGTGTAAATCATTAATGCCGCGCACGTCAACAAAGGCTTCATCGATAGAATAAATTTCAATTGATGGGGCAAGTGTTTCCAGAATACTCATCACCCTATGTGACATGTCAGCATAGAGTGTGAAGTTGGAAGAGAATACTTCGATACCGTGCCAGTCGATTTGCTCTTTGATCTGAAAAGCCGGGACGCCCATCTTAAGACCAAGAGCTTTGGCTTCGGCTGATCTGGCCACCACGCAACCGTCGTTATTGGAGAGCACCACTACCGGCTTGCCTCGTAACGATGGTCGAAAGAGGGTCTCGCAGGTGGCGTAGAAGTTGTTGCAGTCAACCAGGGCAAACATTACTTGAATACCCTGACTAACCCTTTCACTCTGCCGAATATCTCAAAATCATCATACTCGTTCAGTTCAATGGGTGGGTATTTCGGGTTGTGGGCTATGAGGCGCAGCTTGGGATAACGCGACAACTCTTTTACCGTCATCTCACCGTTGACCATCGCAATGACAATGGAACCGTCAAATGCCTCTTCGGAGCGATCAACAGATAGTATGTCACCATGATGAATTCCAGCGTCAATCATCGAGTCACCATCTACCCGCACAAAAAAGGTGGCGGGTGGATTTGTGACCAGCAATTCGTTCAGGTCTAAAGCGCGGTCAATGTAATCATCAGCAGGAGATGGAAAACCTGCGGAAACTCCTGCCTGTATTAAGGGAATAGGTTGTGGAATGAACTCGCCCGGATATCCGACGAATTCAACGTTAGATATTCGTTGGTTCATAGTGAGCTCCAAAAGGATTAGTGGTAAGGGATCAATTTTTACCCTATCCTAAAGATACCGTCAACGACACCGGGTTAATAGCTACGTTAGGAGAATGTAGAGGTCTTTAACTTTCATCGACCTGAAGATCCCGATACTGAACGTGTCACACACTCCGGTCCATTATTCCTCGGGCTGTTCACTTTGTTACTCACCGGGTATATCTCTATTAATGAATCAGGACACGGTTCAAGCATTGCCAGTAAATCTCTCTGTCTAACCGTTGGATCAAGCCAAGCCTTCACATTGTCTTTTCCCAGGATTACCGGCATCCTGTCATGGATATCCTGCATCAGGGTATTTGCTGTAGTGGTAATGATTGCGCAGGAGTTGATAACTTCACCATTCTCTCCTTGCCAGTGGTCCCAGAGGCCGGCCATGGCAAAATAGCGGCCATCATCAGGACGAATGAAATAAGGCTGTTTGTACTTTTCAACCTTCTGCCATTCGTAAAAACCGCTGGCTGGAATGATACAACGTCGGTGTTTGAAAGGATCTCGAAAAGACGGCTTTGCCTCAATGCCTTCGGACCTGGCGTTGATTAGAGGAAACTTGGTCTTGGCGCTCTTTGACCAAAAAGGCACTAACCCCCAGTGGAGCATGGCGTATTCTGGTTTTCCAGTCTCTGGCGAAGTGAGAATAGCAAGAAGGTCTTGAGAAGGGGTGATATTGTAGTTCTCAAAGAGAGGCGGCTCCGGTAGATGGAGCGATTCATAACCAAAGGAGCCATTACCGTAGAATGCGAAACGTCCACACATTTTGCGTTTTGTTTAAGTGATGAGTTTGCCGATTGCGAAAGCTACGCCTGCCAGTGTTGAGCCTATCAAAACGGCCAAGCAACAACCAGTGTTCCGATTTGGTGAACGGTTGGAGTCCTTACTTTCTTCCAGGATGACGATATCGATGGCATCAAATTCGCCATCACCGTCTATATCAGCAGAGTCATGATCTATGGATGGTATCATAGCATTGACTAAACGGCGAATTAGAAATGCTGACAGGTATCAAGCCTTTCCCGCAATGAATGACGATGTCAAATTTAGAGGGCCGCCAAAGAGACAATCTCTTTTGGCATCATTATCACAGCCAGGAAAATACGCAGTGTTGAATTTAAAGACAAACCACCAGTCAACTTCTGTCCCTTTTTCCAATAATGGTATCGGTCGATTACCTTCTGCGTAGCCAGCACTGACACATAAAATCAGCAAGATAACAGCCAAAATGCTTGTAACACATTTGGTTATTACTCGTTGTTTCCTGAAAAGGGGCATTCCATGAGTCCTCCTAAATCAGAGCTGAGTCGTGAGGGGGCACCGTCCATATCAATGCAATGATGAGCCCCTTATTTGAAAGTTCGTGTTGCGTCGAATAATTATACACTCTGTAAGATTGAGCTTATGAGGGGCTTCTTGATCAACAGCCACATGAAGGGCTTAGTGCTCCATCACAGCATTGGGCTCTGCCGCCACTGCACCCATAAACTCCTCCATGGTGTGAACAGCATACGCTTTTCTGCCCTAAGGAGTTCGAGAAAAAGCAGCTTCTGAAAAAGCTGCTTAGCAATGTGTTCATTCTTTCTTGACCACCTCACTTCAAGGATGTTGTGTTAGGTGATACAGAAATATTTTTCAGTGCTACACCCAAAGGAAGTCAACATTTCAAGAACTTATAGTCGGAACCAGTATGGATATATTGGAGAGCTTGACAGGTGGACCGGAAGTTTAGATGAAAATAAATTGAATATACATAAATGATGTAACATGTTAATTATCTTAAATTTTCTACTAAAAATAGGAGAATTAAATGAGCAAACATATTCTTTATCCAATTGATGATTACGGAATAATATCAGGAGATCATTTTGTGTATACTTGCAATACAGATGATAATAATAATGAAATATATATAAATTATGGAAACAGATGTGTTGTAAATGGTGTCTTCCTAAAAAAAGATAAAAATACTGAAAATATACTTATTATAGCACAAGGTAGTTTGGTAAATATGTATACATATAAAGCTATAAGTAGAAATTTTACCTCAGAAATGATTAATTATCGCAACCTACATTTATGCGGTGGATGGCATTTTCCTGATGTTGAAGAAAAAGAATGTGTGACCCGTGTCTTTGATGGTAAAAAACCTATGGGAATTTTTGCAACTTTTGATAGGCAAGCTTATAATGATTTTATAAATGAATTTGAGGACGATCTTTCCATGTACCCAAGTTTATACTCAACAAAATTTGTTTCTGAAAATCCTGTTTATAGCGTAGCCGTATGTATTCACGGTACCTTTCATGAAAATTTTGATATAGATGGATTAACACTTGATTATATTGATTATTTGGAAGATAGTTTCAATGAATATTTTAATATAGAACAAATACATTTTTTATTTAACGATATTTTAAAAAATAAGGAAGTATCAAATTTTATCCAGTTTGATTATGGCAACCCTAGAACTGTTATTGATACTATCATAGCAGGGTTGCTGTTAGGTTATCCTATTGAAACTACGGTGTCATTAATAAAAGATGTTTTATTTTTTTAAATAATTTACTCCATATATAAATATAAAGATAACGGTATTGTTTTGTACAATTATCCTTAATATAAAAATGACGCCACTTTCAAGAAGAGCACTATCCTGTAATCATGCTCTTTCAGCTTCATCCCTGTAAGGCAAACGACACCTCTTTATTCACGAATTTGCCGTTGAAGTGATCAGGGAGAAGTTCCTCAGAATGGATCTTACGCTGACCATGACAGAATATGATTCTTTTTTCGCCTCTAAAGCTGGTTGGAACGATGAACTGGACCGGCTACCGTCCCCAAGCTCTTTGTAAATAATTCGAATGGGAAAGCAAACTAAAAACGCCTATATTACAACTGATACTAGTAGTGCGCTTAAGCTCAAGAAAAAGGACAAGCTAGTGAAGCGGTTTGTGGGCAGATAAAAATGAGGAAACCATTGTTGGCAACAGTAGCAGATGGGTGGACTGTTGAGTTGATAGGCGGGGCAGTAGAATTGAAATGGTTAGCGCTGCAATAAAAGGTTATTTTTTAGCGATACTTTTGGGGATAAGCAAACTCAATTATTTTTATTTATTCAAATAATATCAATTAATTAGATTAAAAATATGAGTCTTACCTTCAAGTTTTCTGTTGTGTTGGGTATCATATATAGCATGGGGGTAACTTTGAGGGTAACTGTTGAAGTCGTATGTTTAAATACTGTTTAATAATATATTGTTATCGCATTTATTCGAGTGCCTGCATCGCCACCACCAATCCCCTGATTTTATTAATTAAATTTGGGTCGAAATATAGCGGTTCAGATAGAGTTGAGGTGAAAATCAACGATATCGGAACCGCTTTTTCTATTTTTAGCCTAAAAAAGCTCTGAAAAGGCTTCAAAAATACAAAGTCCTAAAAAGTGGTCCAATTGTGGTCCAATTGTGATCCAATTTTAGATTGTGACTTTTTGTGATCTTGCGCAACAATCAGGAGATTAGCGCATGGTCAGTTACGAAAGTTATTTAATGAAAAATTATCTTGGGATATATCTTTTCCGGAGAGCTATACCTAAGGACTTGAAGCAGAGTATAAAAAAAGTTGAGATTCGAAGATCTCTTAAAACACGGGATTATCGAGATGCTCTGATACGATGCCGCATCATAGCGACAGAATGCGAAAAATACTTCAAAGCAGCACGGGAGAAATGTCGTATGGATGAGAAGCAGCTAAGCGACGAGGAGTTCGCAGTAGCAATGCGTCTGGGAGATGAATTATGTCAAAATAATTTGAAGCTCATGGACATCAGTTATAATGCTCTTACCGGCGTATTGAATGTTGGTGGGTGCGAGATCGACTCCGACAAAACCGAGCAAGAAATGCAGGCGTTAAGAGGGTCTCTAGGTGCTATTGTCGAAGTAACTAAAAAAAATCACTCCACACCAGAGCCAGCAAGCAATAACACTCCAATACCAGCGTCAGCTTCTCAAGCAATATCAGACGCAGCAACTACTCCGGCATCGACACCAAGGACGCTGACCGCGGAAAGAACATCACCGCAGAGCACACACCCACAACAGCAAGGAGCTAATACAGAGCTTGATACAAAATCTGCGTCTTTAGCCACAAGCACGAGACCTATTAAAGCGACTTTTTCGGTGATGGTCGAAAAATTTATCAAACATAAAATAAATGTTAGTGAGTGGAAAAGCGAGAAGAACGCCACCGGGATGAATAACACGGCTAACTTGTTCGAGAAGTTTTTCGGTAATGATTACATGCATAGATACATAAACGAGCATGCTGAAGATTTTTTAGATAATCTGCGAAACATACCGGCAAGTTGGCTCCGACAACCGGACACACGTGATCTTGAATACGAAGATGCAATTGAGATAGATAAACCCAAATTGACGAATAACGCCGTTCGAGATCATATAATTCGAATAAACGCTCTTTTTAATTACGCAAGAATCAAAAAATACGCGGATTATAATATTTTTGAAGGTGTAACGGTAAAAAAAGCTATTGTAAATCGGACACCATTTACACCAACAGAAATTTCGTACTTAATAACAAAACCAAATTTTAAAGCATTTCAACTGCGAGATAGTCAAACCCATTACTGGCCTGTACTTTTAGCGGCATATACCGGCATGCGACTCGGCGAAATCTTCTTTCTAACGCCAGATGACGTATATAAAAAACATGGAATGTGGATAATCGATATTAATCGAAACGGAGAGAAGAAAGTCAAAAATGATGAATCTGTTCGATTGCTTCCACTACATAACAATTTAGAACAAATAGGATTTACTGACTTTTGTGAACAGAGGAATCGTACACATCCAGGTCAACCACTCTTTTCCGAATATCCAGCTTATAACGGACAAGCCGGATACAAATTTTCTGGACCGATGAAAGATTGGATTGACTCTACAATTCGTCGAGTACCTGGAGAAGATCAGAAATACTTCCAGCCATATCGAGGAATGCACACCTTTCGACATAATTTCATTTTTGAGATGCGCCAGAAAGGAATAGATAGATCAATCCAGCGAAGATTAACCGGACATAGCGAGGGAAAAGATGCACATGACGGTCTTTTACGATGACTTTGCTGTCCAATTCTTTGATGAGGAGCACTCTACTCAGGAACAACGCTTTCTTATGCTGGGTATGAGTACCGGAGCAAGGCTTTTGCTCGTTTGTCACTGTGAGCGGGCAGGCGGCAATATCATCCGAATTATTTCTGCGCGCAAAGCCACAAAGAAAGAAAGCGAATTCTACAAAGGTACAGAGCTATGAAAGCAGAATATGACCTTTCGAAAATGAAATCGCGTAAAAATCCTTACGCATCAAAACTGAAAAAATCTATTACCATGCGTCTTTCTGAAGATGTCGTCTCGTACTTCAAAGACATGGCGTCTGAGGCGGGGATTCCTTACCAAAGTCTCATCAACCTGTACCTTCGAGACTGTATAACTCAGCACCGTAAAATACATATCGCTTGGTCAAAGGAACCGTAAACCGAAAGAAAAGCACAAATTCAAATCCTGAATTCGAACCAGGATTCAATTCCCGATTTTGAATACAATTCAGAGTTTCTTTTTCATCAAAAAGAGCTGTACCTGATTCTCAAAACAGCTTAGGATGGTCTAAGAAAGTGATCCAATTGTGGTCCAATTGTGGTCCAATTGTGGTCCAAAAAAAGCAACGCAAACCGAAAATAGTGGCAATGCATAGTCACAAGAAGGCACATAATTACAAAGACTTGTAAAGAGCGGTTATCTGGTATACTTCAAATCCCTGCATCGCCACCATTTAAGGCACGTTCTTGTTTAGAGCGGTTCACATACAAGGCAGATCTTGCAAAAAAAGCTTAGAAAAATAAGCTTGTTGCAAGGTCTGCCTTTTTTGTTCAATGGTTACGAACCATTTTCTTTCTGTTAAGGCTTGAGGTTGCGTAACTAGCCACTAGCCACTAGCTATGGCCTGTCCCGTCGTCGTTATTATTCATATGCAACAACCTCAACAATGAGTGATGATTTGGTTTATAAAAACAGTGAATTGCCTATGGGGGACGTGGTGCCGGTCCATATCTGTAAGGAAGATATCAATTTTCTGCCTATTGGTCGCTGGGAAGGGCCAAGCCGCCTAGTGCGGACTGTCGAAGAAGTGAGGATAGCGACGGAGAGCCTGGCGCGGGCTTCGCTGTTAGGATTTGACACGGAAACACGACCTGCATTTAGGAAAGGGCAGAAATTCCCACCGAGCCTCTTGCAGTTGGCTACCGGCGATGAGGTGTTTTTGTTTCAGTTGAAATACACAGGCCTGCCGGAATCACTTATTGCTATCCTCTGTAATCCGGCCATCACCAAAGCCGGCGTTGCGCTTGATTTCGATCTACTCAGCTTGCAAGCTCTGCAGCTCTTTCAACCGAGGGGATTTACTGACCTGGCCAAGATGGCTCGGCGTAAAGGTATAAAAAATCAAGGGCTCAGAGGACTTGCCGCCGTCGTATGTGGCATTCGCATCTCCAAATCAGCGAGAACGACCAACTGGGCTCACAACGATCTTACCCTTCAGCAGATTCAATATGCCGCTACCGATGCTTGGGTTGGTCGGGAGATTTATTGCCGGATGGAGACTCATACAGTTCAGCCTGCTCTATGAGCGAGTACGCGCCAATTGAGATATTGGCTGAGTCTCGAATGTTTTTCCTTTGTGCTGCTCGTCAGGAACGCAGAGGGAACCGGGTGCCAACTCGTCCGTTGCAATTGGTGTAATAATTTCAGGGAATGGGAATATCTCAAGTGGTGATTAATCCTCCCGAATACTCTCCATGTTTCTGCGGAATGCTACAGATCCATAGGCCGCCGCACCCAGGAGGGCTGTGTGCGGATTAAGGATGATCTGGATCGGGATTTGGGACAAAAGTTTCTGGTAGGCCCCTCGGGCAAAAATCGGCATAAACCGATCCGGAGTGAGAAATGGCAATAGTCGTGGTGCGAGTCCGCCGCCTAGAAAGAGACCGCCAAGCGCCAGCGTTTTGAGGGTGAGGTTGGCCGCTTCATCAGCAAGGATATCGGCAAAGAGCATTAGGGTATGAACAGCAAGGTCGCACGGACATTCACCTTGTAATGCCCGCAAGGCTGCCTGGATGATCACGGGGGTCGGGTCGGTGGTTGACGCTAGTTCGGTCTGGAGCCTATCCGGCGTAGCCTGTCTGGTGGTCATGAAGGCGAACAGCTCAGGGATCGCCAATCCTGAGCAGACCCGTTCCACCGAGACGTGTGCATGTCGTTTTAGCATAAAGGCCAGCAGATCGATCTGTTCCGCATTCCTAGGGGCGAAACTGGCGTGCCCTCCCTCGGAAGCGTACGGTTGGTACACTCCGTCGTGTTCGACCAGGAAGGCCTCGCCCAAACCGCTACCCGGAGCAAGCACCGCTATCACGGCGCCAGCTGTTGTGACACCGGGGTTGAGGGGATACAGGTCTGTAGCGGGCAGGTGCACGGCCCCAATGGCGGTGGCCACTAAGTCGTTTATCAGGAAAACCTGAGAAAAACCGTAATGTGCTTTTAAGGTGTCAGCGTCAATGGCCCAGTCGAGATTGGTCATCTTGACGGCCTTTGCCGTTACGGGGCCAGCGACCCCGAAACAGACATCTGTCGGGTTACGAGGGGTTTGTTGGAGGAATTCGTGGAGAAGATCGTCGAAGGTGGGGTACAGAGCATTCTGGAAGGTATGCTGATTGAACGGATGATGCGGAACAACCGTAGCATCAAAGAGAGCCAGCGTTGTTTTGGTAGCACCAATATCCCCGGCGAGCAAAAGGCGGCTGTTGGATTTCATGGTTTTTGAGCAACGTTACGGAAAATTTTGGCCACGTATTGTATTGCTGCCGTGCCTGATGTTATTATCCTTCCTTGAGGAGCCGGATATCCCATGCTTCAGAGCGGTTGTTGTTGGCCGGATTCTCCACTACCCGGAATTCAAAAATTCGATGGGGTTCCTGAAAGCAGTGATCGGAGGCCAGCGTTGACTTGGACAGGTGGAAAAAGACGGTTTCCGATTGCAGGACATTCTCCTGCAATCGATAGTAGCGAAAAAAACCAAAGCCTCGGTCTTGATTGAAATTAGCCACTGTACCGCGCTGCCACCGTTCGCTGTTGTCGCCGGGATTGCTGCCGGCTATTGGCAGCAATCCCGGCACCAGGAAGCCGGAAATGTAAGAGTCGGCCACTTCACGTAACTCTTTGCTGACATTGTGAAAACCAATGACCTCCACCCGGCAACCCATATTTTGCAGGGCGATGATAAGGCGAAGGAAGTCACCGTCGCCGGTGAGCAGAATGATGCGGTCGAGATTTCTAGCCTGCAACAGGGCATCAATCTCCAAATCCATGTCGGCGTTGGCCTTGGTGGTGATGTTGCCGTCCTCATCTTTGAAGCGGCGGACATACTTCTTAATGATTTTAAAGCCGCACTGCCGCAGGATGTTGTGGTACGAGTAGACCTTTAACCGGTATTCCTGATCCCGTTGGGTCCGTTCATGGTCCTCGGCAAGATAACAGTTTGCCCGGAGCATGACCGAGTTGGTATTGTTGGCCAGGCCAACGAGCACATCGTAGCGCATACCGTAGCCGCCACACATCTTTATGTTTTCCGCATCTACATAGATTGCTGTTTTCAACATGGGAAAACGTTTGTGCTGATGTGATCCCGACGTGTCATCCCGCATCCCGTTGCCATCACTCCCATTCGATGGTTGCTGGCGGTTTGGAGGAAATGTCATACACTACCCGGTTAACCCCCCGCACCTCGTTGATGATCCGGTTGGATATCCGGCCGAGAATCTCATAGGGCAGACGGGACCAGTCAGCAGTCATGGCATCCTTACTGTCGACCGCCCGTAGGGCGATGACGTGTTCGTAGGTGCGGCCGTCGCCCATGACCCCGACGGTCTGAATCGGCAGGAGCACGGCAAATGATTGCCAGACCTTGCGGTACCAGCCGCTATCCTTCATCTCCTCAAGGACAATGACATCAGCCTGACGAAGGATGCGGAGCCGTTCGGCCGTGACCTCGCCCATGATCCGGATACCAAGACCGGGGCCGGGGAAAGGTTGGCGGAAGATGGCCTCTTCCGGCAGTCCCAGCTCCAGGCCGAGTTCGCGGACCTCGTCTTTGAACAGTTCGCGCAGGGGCTCGATCAGGTCGAGTTGCATCCGTTCGGGCAGGCCGCCGACATTGTGGTGAGATTTGATAGGGGCTTTGCCGCGAAAGACTACCGATTCGATGACGTCGGGATACAGGGTTCCCTGAGCCAGGTACCGAACGGTGCCGAGTTTCCGTGCTTCTTCCTCGAAAATTTCGATAAAGCCATAGCCGATACGTTTACGTTTTTCCTCGGGATCTTTGATGCCGTCCAGAGATTTGAGAAAAAAATCTTCGGCATCGACATCGATGACCTTGAGGTGGGTTTTTTCTCGGAAGAAGCGGAGCACGCTCTCCGATTCGCCGGTGCGCATCAACCCGTTATTAACATAGATGCAGGTCAACTGATCGCCGATGGCCCTATGCACCAGGGCCGCGACTACCGAGGAGTCGACCCCGCCGGACAGGGCGCAGATCACCTTGTCTGTTCCGACTTTGGTGCGGATATCCGCCACCGTGGTGTCGATGAAGGAATGCATGGTCCAGTCCGGACGGCAGCCGCAGAGTCCGAAGATGAAGTTGCGGAGGATATCGGTGCCGATCAGGGTATGGGCAACTTCTGGATGGAACTGGACGGCGACAAAAGGTTTTTCCGCATGGCGCAGGGCCGCATAGGGAGAATGGGCGCTGGTGGCTGTGACGTTAAACCCAGGGGCCAACTCCTCTACCCGGTCTCCATGGCTCATCCAGACCTGGTAGTGGGCGGGGGAGGGCTCCATGCCGGCAAACAGTCCGCCGGTATATTCGATGTTGAGTTGGGCCTGGCCGAATTCCCGTTTCTCCGCCTTCTCCACGCGGCCGCCCTGTTGGACCATCATTAGTTGGGCGCCGTAACAGATACCGAGAACCGGGATGCCGAGTTCGAAAATCCCCGGATCGCTGATTGGCGCATCAGTATCGTAGACACTGGCCGGGCCGCCGGAAAGGACGATGCCGGTGGGTTGCATGGCCTTGAGCCGGACGAGTTCAAGGGTGTAAGGATGGATCTCGCTGTAGACCTTCTGCTCGCGGATACGGCGGGCGATCAATTGGGTAGTTTGCGAGCCGAAATCGAGGATGATTATTTTCTGGGTATGGAGGGACATGGCAGCCTATGAATGCGTTGTGAAAAATCGAAGTGTTGTTAGATGCTTTCGGTTCGGTAATTCGGGGCCTCGCGGGTGATGATGACATCGTGCACGTGGGACTCGCGGAGGCCGGCGGTGGAGATTTGGACAAATCGGGCCTTTTGATGGAGTTCCTCGATGGTGGCGGCCCCGGTATAGCCCATGCCGGAACGCAGACCGCCGAGCAATTGGTAAATCATCTCCGCGATCGGACCGCGATAAGGCACCTTGCCCTCAATGCCCTCTGGCACCAGTTTGCTGGCTTCACTGTCCTGGAAATAGCGGTCGCTGGACCCCTGTTTCATAGCACCGATCGAACCCATGCCGCGATAACCTTTGTATTTCCTGCCCTGGTAGAGGAAGGTGTCACCGGGGGTCTCATCGGTACCGGCAAACAACGAACCGATCATCACTGAATGGGCGCCGATGCCAATGGCTTTGCAGATGTCGCCGGAGAACTTGATGCCGCCATCAGCAATTACCGGGATGCCTCTCTTGGAAGCAGCCTCGATGCAGTTTTTCAGAGCGGTCAGTTGGGGCACACCGACTCCGGCGACGATCCGGGTCGTGCAGATTGATCCAGGGCCAACTCCGACCTTGACCGCATTGGCACCCGCCTTGATCAGGGCCTCGGCGGCCTCGCCGGTGGCGATGTTGCCAGCTATGATCGATAGACCGGGAAAATGAGCCTTAACCTCCGCGACTGCACGGAGAATGCCAGCGGAATGACCATGGGCGGAATCGAGCACCACCACATCAACTTTGGCTTTGACCAGCGCTTCGGTTCGTTCCAACATGTCCGGACCGACACCGATGGCTGCACCGGTCAGCAGCCGGCCCATCCCATCCTTGGCCGCATAGGGATACTGTTTGATTTTTTCGATATCCTTGATGGTGATCAGCCCTTTGAGACGGCCCTTGTCATCGACCACCAGAAGTTTTTCGATCCGATGCTCATGGAGCAGGGCCTTGGAGTGCGGCAGATCGATGCCGACCGGAGCGGTGACCAGGTTTTTGCTAGTCATGACATCATTCACCCGCAGGCCATCGTCGGAAACAAAACGGAGGTCACGGTTGGTGACGATCCCCACTAGTTTATCACCGTCGAGAACCGGCAGGCCTGAAATCCTGTAATTGCGCATGATCGCTTGTACTTCCGCCACACTCTGGTTGCGCGAAACTGTGATCGGATCGACAATCATGCCGGATTCAGACTTTTTGACCCGTTCCACTTCTTTGGCCTGACTCTCGATGCTCATATTTTTATGAATGATACCTATGCCGCCTTCCCGTGCCATGGCGATAGCTGTCTGGTGTTCAGTCACCGTATCCATGGCGGCGCTGAGCAACGGTGCCTGCAATTCGATAGTGTCGGTGAGGCGGGTTTTTAACGATACTTCCGAGGGTAAAATCTCAGAAGGACCGGGCACCAAAAGAACATCGTCAAAGGTAAGTGCCAGAGGTATATTTTGCCGAAACATGAGATCTCCTTGTCTGCTGGAGGAACAACGGTAGCGCTTGTTTCCGTACGCCGTCTCGCTGTATGAATTTGGTATTGTCTTCGATTGAAAAAGAGGCTTGATAGTCAAAATGTTGCCCAACTTGCCGACTCTAACTATTCATTTCGACGAGATGGTTCTGCTTTGTCGAAGAGCTGGTAGCTGGTTGTTTGCCAAAGCGAAACAGGCCAAGCTTCAGTCCGGCTTTGAACAATAGAGCCGGATCGAAGCCCGACCTGTTGTCTGTATTCTATTTATTTCGGAATTGGGCTTGGTTAATTGTAATTATGAATAGTTTAGCATGTTTTCGAGTAAAAAGAAATATGTGACCGTGAAAAAAGGCCAGCAAGTAGATATTGATGGACAATACTGGAAACCTAACTATGCGAGACTTGGACGTGTTCTTCGAAATATCTAGCAGGCATTGCGAGCATGGGAGAAACTCTCTCTGCGAGAGGAGGCCGGCTAAGAGCATCGACTGGTATCGGCAAAAAACTCTGGCTATTCTCCTTAATTCCTGCTTAATTATCAGATTTTCCTGCTACTTCTAGAGAACGGGATACGCACGGCACAGTCGGTGCAGGGTCAAGTTGCTTGCAATCCTGTTACGATTTAAGATTATGCAACACTCATTTTACATATGGCTAAAATCCTGGAGATAAACCCCTCTAATCCGCAACCGCGATTGATCTCACAAGCTGTCGAGGTCTTGCAGCGGGGAGGGGTGATTTGTTACCCGACCGATACTATGTACGGTATCGGCTGCGATATTTTTAACCAAAAAGCAGTGAAACGGGTGTATCAGATAAAACGACGGCCAAAGGATAAGCCGTTTAGCTTCATGTGCGCTTCCTTGACCAACATCAGCAGTTACGGTCATGTTGGCAATACCGCCTATCGGTTGATGCGGAAAAATTTGCCGGGCCCGTACACCTTTGTTCTTTCAGGAACCAAGGTGGTGCCTAAGATCATGCTGACCAAGCAGAAAACCGTGGGCATCAGGGTTCCTGATAATCCTATCTGTTTGGCAATCATTGAGGCTCTGGGGAATCCGGTGCTCAACACTAGCGCCATGCTTGAAGAGGATGAGCTGCCGGTTTGCAGTTATCTCGATGTTGACCGGCTTTTTGGTAAACAGGTGGACCTAATCATTGATGGTGGTGAAATTGTTCCCCATCCTTCAAGCGTCATTTCTCTACTTACCGATCAACCAGAAATTCTCCGGGAAGGTAAGGGCGATATCAGTGCTTTTTTATCGTAATAATACTCTCGGGTGTGATCACTGTCCGTTCTCTTTCCACCCCCTATAGCCGCAGCACACAGCAAGCAGTAACAAAAAAAGACCGAACCTGTACAGGTTCGGTCTTTTTTTGTGCAAGGGAAAAGTTATTGTTATTCTACTTCATCGATCAGCACTTCCTTTAACGATTTGCTCATTGTAAAGTGAAGGGTTTTGCGGGCGGGAATATTCATCATTTTTCCTGTCTTTGGATTTTTCGTCGTGCGTGGTTTGCGTGTCCGCACTGAGAAACTACCAAACCCCCGTATCTCCACCCTTCTCTCTTCTGCAAGTGCTTGCGATATCTCTTCGAGAATGATTTCTACAGCCTGCGCTATATCTTGTTTATAGTAATCACCAAGCTGTTCGGAAACTTGATTGACCAATTCACGCTTAAGCATGATAATTATCCTTTTTGACCGACCGCATCTGTGTCAAGGGTTTGAAACCTCTTGGTGCGGGTATAATAGAAAGGGCATTCCACCGTATTACTGTCTTGATTTTCCGGCCAGTGGAATACCCGTTTGGTTTGTTAAATAACAAGTAGGCTCTACTTGTTTGTGTCTTCACCAGCGGCTGCTTTCAGTAAATCCCCGAAGGTGGATGGACCACTGCTTTGAACTTTTTGGACATATTCTTCTGGAATCGCACCGTTATTGTCTTCTTTTTCTTGCAGTGCTTTCACGGAAAGACCAATCTTTCGATCATCGGCAGAGACGTTAATAACCATGGCCTTCAAGATGTCATTGATATTAAACATGCCAACAGGGGTTTTCACCTTTTCTTTGGAAATTTCGGAAACATGCACCAACCCTTCGATGCCTTCCTCCAACTGCACAAAGACGCCAAAATCGGTCACGTTGGTGATGGTTCCTTCAACGGTTGAGCCAATCGGGTAGTTGCTGGCTGCAGCCTGCCAAGGATCGGGTTCCAACTGTTTGACGCCCAGGGAGAAACGTTCGTTTTCCTTGTCGATTTTGAGAACAACAGCTTGGATGGTCTCTCCCTTGGCGTATTTCTCGGAAGGATGCTTGATTCGCTCAGTCCAGGAAAGATCGGAGACATGGATGAGGCCATCAATACCTTCTTCAATACCGATAAAGATACCGAAATCTGTGATGTTTTTAATCTTTCCTTCAATAACCGAACCCACCGGATAGCTTTCTTCCACCACATCCCAAGGATTTGGTTGCATTTGCTTCATGCCCAGCGAAATACGTTTGGTCTCCGCTTCGACTTTGAGCACCTGAACCTCGATTTCCTCGCCGACTCCGACAATCTTGGACGGATGGCGTGGTTTTTTCGACCAACTCATTTCGGAGATATGAACCAAGCCTTCAACGCCCTCTTCCAGTTCGACAAAGACACCGTAATCGGTGATAGAGACGACCTTACCCGTAACTCTTGAACCCGGGGCATATTGCTCTGGTACGCGCTCCCAAGGGTCGGTTTTCAGCTGTTTGACGCCCAAAGATACTCGGTCGGAATTTTTGTCATATTTGAGAATCTTGACCTCAATTTCCTCGCCAACCGTGTACAGCTTGGAAGGATGGGAAACTCGTCCCCATGAAAGATCGGTGATATGGCAGAGGCCGTCCATGCCGCCCAGGTCAATGAACAGACCGTAGTCGGTGATATTAGTGATGGCGCCACGGATGGTCTGACCTTCTTCAAGCGAGGTGCGCATCTGCTCGCGCAAAGCCGTGCGTTGGTCTTCCAGAATCGCACGCCGTGAGATAACCACATTGTTACGTTTTCGATTGAACTTGAGAATCTTAAATTCAAAGGTCTGGCCGATGAGCCCATCCAGATCTTTGACCGGGCGAAGGTCGATCTGCGAGTAGGGCAGAAACGCCGGTACTCCAATGTCAACAGACATACCACCTTTCACCCGGTTGTCAATACGGCCCTCAATGGTCCCGTCCTCTTCTTGAATCGAGGCAATCAGTTCCCAGACTTTAATGGCAATGGCTTTTTCACGGGAAAGCAACAGGCCGCCTTCATCTTTTCTTTTTTCGATGAAGACGTCGAACTGGTCGCCAATATTGATTACCCGATTCGGATCTTCGGCGCGGAATTCGGAGAGCGGAATATAACTCTCTGCTTTGTCGCCAACATCGATCAATACGGCGTCAGAGCTCATGCCCACGACCGTACCAAGCGCAACTTCGCCGACAGTAATGACGGTATTGTTTTCGTCCTGTTCAAACAGTTCGGCAAAGCTCATTTCTTCAAAGCTGTTGTCATCTGCCGCAAATGCGGGTTGAGTTCCGTTATTTGTCATGGATTGTTCCTGTGGTGACCCTTGACAGGTCTTTGATAAGTGGTTGATGATGAGCAGCAGTATCCTTTGCTCCACCCCGTTTAGTAAGCGATGATATTTACCAGAGTTGTTTTTTAAAGACAACTGTTTCGTCTTGAAAAAAGGCATTTTTTTGCCTGCGCCGTGATTTTTGCTCTCTTCCTTGGAACCATTCCTGTTCATGGCAGCAGGGGGCGGTGCTGCCTGTCAGTCGTCTTTCGTGCAAGCAAGGATAGCGACCGTTGTCCTGATCAGGGCCTCTACCCGACGTTGGTGCATTGGAGCAGTGAACTGATCATCGTTTCCCGTAGGCGTTGAGTTCTTCCAGGAAGGGACCGAACAGTTCTTCATAGTCCGGGATCGATTTGCGGAGCACGATGTCGAGGTGGCTGAGGTCTGAGGAATTGACGGTGAGGTTGGCACTGTAGGCTAATGCTTCCAGATTGTAGAGGGTATGGAAATCGTTACCGATAAGGATGTAAAAAATGTAGCGCCTGCGCTCCATCGTCAGGCTGCGCATGTAAGCATGGAACGTGGACTGCTCAAGAGTTCCGTCCATATTGGCTTGAAGAACAACACATGAAAAATTGACAAAACGCATCCGCTCCATCGCATTGACAACCGTATCGGCCATGAAAACCTGATAGCCTACTGCCTCCAGGGCCTCGCCGATGCGCTGGCGTTGTTCGTCCGGTTGGTGAAGAATGAGTGCCATCGGAACATCCTCGACTTTTTCTTCGCCTTGATAGAGACCTGATTTGAGCCAGTCAAGAATCGGCGGTGGTGGCGGAATCACCTGGTTTGTGGAGTTTTGTGGCGGGAGTCCGGTTTTGTCCAGAGTGATCGCACTGCGGCAGAGAGGGCATTTAATCGTCAGTATCTTACCGGGGGTCAGTTGAGACAGGGCCTGTTCCAGTCGGGAGCTCTGTTCATCGGTGAGTTCAAGAGACTTGTGGCAAAAGGGGCAATGGGTCAGCATGGTTATTCCTTATGCTATAATATCAGAATGTTGGGTGGCGATGAATGCCGCTGATCTGTAAAACACGGGATACCGTGGTGGTGGGGAGTGGGAGCGGGAGGTGCTTCCGTCGTGGCATTGTTAGGCCGTTTAACTCGTATTCAGGACCAGCGATTATAGGGATCATTCTCTTCCTGTTCCATGCGCAGATCGTCGATGGATGAGGTGCGTTCGCCGCGGGAGGATTTGATCGTATCCAGCCCCCTTTTGATTTCGCTGCGATGGGAGGCATACAGCATCGCCGACTCTTCGGTGATGAGTCCTGTCTCGAACATTTCCAGCAAGTGTTGGTCAAAGGTGCGCATATCGCGGGCAGAGCCCTTACTGACGATATCATAAAAGGTTTTTTCTTCGGTTTCACCGTTGATGATCAAATCTTTGACCCGAAGACTGGAACAGAGAATCTCCAAGGCAGCGACGCGGCCGCCGCCGATTCGAGGTGGCAGGCGTTGGCTGACGATCCAGCGGATGGTGTCGGCCAGCCGGTTACGGATCTGCGGTTGTTCGTCTTTCTCAAACATACCGAGGACACGGTTGATGGTCTGACCGGTATCGATAGTGTGCAGGGTAGAGAATACGACATGGCCGGTTTCCGCCGCAGTCAGCGCGATTTCCAGGGTCTCCCGGTCACGGATCTCGCCGACGAGAATGACCTTGGGAGCCTGCCGCAGGGCAGCGCGGAGGCCGTTGGCAAAGGTGTCGAAGTCATCCCCCATCTCTCTCTGGTTGAAAGTTGATTTTTTATGGGGATGCACATACTCGATAGGATCCTCTAGGGTGACTATATGTATCAGACGGTCCTCGTTGATCTGGTTAAGGATCGCCGCCATGGAGGTCGTTTTTCCCGTGCCGGTAGCCCCTGTAAACAGAATCAGCCCATTGACCTCTCGGGCCATTTTGGCAAAGGCCTCGGGAAATTTAAACCCTGTGATGGTCGGAATAGTGGTCTCGAGCTTTCGTAATACCGAAGTATAATACCCTTTTTGCGAAAAGATATTAACTCGGAACCGGACTTTATCGTCAAGGGAATAGGAGAGGTCGCAGGAGCCCTTGATGGTCAGGTCTCGCAGAAGGCGGCGGTTGCCGCCTATCAGGTTCAAGGCGAACACCTCGGTCTGAAAAGGGGTCAGCTGCGTAACCTGAGGAAAGACCTCCACCGGTACCAGCAGGCCGTCGCTTTCAACCTGTAAGGTCTTGCCCACGGTGATGTTAAGATCGGAAACCCGTTCGTGCTTTTGCAGCATGGCGGTAATCCAGTAGTTAATCTCCTGTTGTCTCATAGCGCGTACCAGTATAGAATTGACAAGACGTATCTCTTTAGGTTCTATCGCTAACCAGCGGGAAAAGACAAGAAAAAAATAAATAAGTGAGTTGAGGAGAGGGAAATGGGGAATCCATTGCGGAGCGCAGCAACGACGGAAGGCAGAAGAATGGCGGGAGCCCGTGCTCTGTGGCGGGCCAACGGTATGCGGGAGGAACAGATCGGCAGGCCGGTGATCGCTGTGGTCAATTCGTTCACCCAGTTTGTTCCTGGCCATGTCCACCTGCACGAGATCGGCCAGCGAGTGAAGAGGAAAATTGAGAGCCTGGGTTGCTTTGCCGCCGAATTCAATACCATCGCCATTGATGACGGCATTGCCATGGGCCATGACGGCATGCTCTATTCCCTCCCCTCCCGCGAATTGATCGCCGACTCGGTCGAATACATGTGCAATGCCCACAAGGCAGACGCCATGGTCTGCATCTCCAACTGCGACAAAATTACCCCTGGCATGCTAATGGCGGCGATGCGGCTCAACATCCCGGCTATTTTTGTCTCCGGTGGACCGATGGAGGCTGGCCGGATAGGGGAAAAAGCGCTGGATCTGGTCGATGCGATGGTCATGGCCGGGGACACCTCGGTCAGCGACGACGAGATCGCCGCCGTTGAACGCGCTGCCTGTCCGACCTGCGGTTCCTGCTCCGGTATGTTTACAGCCAACTCGATGAATTGCCTGAACGAAGCCCTCGGCCTTGCCCTGCCAGGTAATGGCACCGTGGTTGCTACCCACAGTGCCCGGCTGGCCCTTTTTGACCAGGCGGCCGAGCGGATTGTTGCTATGTGCGAGGCCTGGTATGATCGAGGCGACGGGGCGGTCCTGCCCCGGTCGATCGCCACCAAGGCCGCTTTTCACAATGCCATGGCACTGGATATTGCCATGGGCGGTTCGACCAATACCGTCCTCCATATCCTGGCCATTGCCCATGAGGCCGGGGTCGATTTCACCATGGAGGATATTGATGCTCTGTCCCGCAGGATTCCCAACCTCTGTAAAGTTGCTCCCAGCTCACACCATCATGTCGAGGATGTCCACCGGGCAGGTGGGATTCTCGGTATCCTTGCAGAGCTGGATCGGGCTGGCCTGATTGACCCTACGGTGGCCCGGGCGGATGGGCTCACCCTCGGCCAGGCGTTGGTGCAGTATGATATCATGCGGCCTGGCGTTAATGATGCGGCCAAAAACTTGTACCTCAGTTCCCCGGCCGGGGTGCGTAATCTGGTCATGGGGTCGCAGGACACCTTGTATGCGGAACTGGATGTTGACCGTAAGGCCGGCTGTATCCGTGATCTTGAACACGCCTATTCCCGCGATGGCGGTTTGGCAGTCCTCTACGGCAATATTGCCGAAAAAGGCTGCATCGTCAAAACCGCTGGAGTGGATGCCGCCATCCTCCATTTCACCGGCACTGCCCGGGTCTATCATTCCCAGGAAGCGGCCTGTGAGGGAATTCTCGCCGGGGCTGTTCAGGCAGGAGATGTGGTCTTTATTCTCTATGAGGGGCCTAAGGGCGGGCCGGGTATGCAGGAAATGCTCTATCCCACTTCCTATCTCAAGTCCCAGCATCTGGGAGCAGCTTGTGCTCTGGTGACCGACGGGCGTTTTTCCGGTGGTACTTCCGGGCTCTCTATAGGGCATGTTTCCCCGGAAGCGGCCAGTGGCGGAGCCATTGCTCTGGTCGAGGATGGTGATCGCATCGATATCAATATTCCGCAGCGGACCATTTCTCTTCTGATCAGCGAAGAGGCATTGTCGTCGCGCCGCGGCCGGGAAGAGGCGAAAGGCGATCGGGCCTTTACTCCAAAGAGAGATCGTACAGTTTCAAAAGCCCTGCAGGTCTATGCGCGGTTTGCTGCTTCCGCCGATAAAGGTGCGGTACGGCTTCTTGATTAATGACTACGGAGCGCAGAGTATGCGACTCTGCATTGGGGGAAGATGACAAACGGGCATGGAAAAGCCGCGACAGGTTTAAGCAGCGCTGCTGCTAATGGGGGCAAGATGACCGCGCTGCAATAGGTTAATGCGGTAAAAGGAAAGTTGGAAGGCGTCAAGCGATCGGGGCAAGGTTAGCGGGCATGGCGGAGAATTTTGGACACATTGAGTCCGCCAATATATTCAGCTGATTCTTTTTTGAGATCAACGAACTTAATTCCTGTCGTGTACAGCTCCCCTATTTTGTGGGGACGCCTTATTTCAGCTTTGGAAGTGATTTTCACCGTACCGAGAAAAAAGCCGACCTTAACAGGAAGATCTTCCTCTAGTAATACCGGCAAATCCAGTAATAATCCGCCTGCGCTGATATCAAGCAGATGGCCAATATAGGTTTGTTTGGCGGTGATAATTTTGACGAAAATCTCTCTTACTTTTAGCATCTCGGAGAGAACTTCACCTTTTATGCGAACGAAAGCTCTTTTCTCAAAAAAAATATTTGGTTGGGATTCCCAATCCAACCCTAACTCTTCTATCGAAGGGATAGCGTCCCAGTTTTTCCGCTTTTCCATAAGTTCGTCCCGAACGAGCGAAAATTTTCGAGAAAATGTGGAAGAACCACGCACGACCTTACTCGGCTGTCAACCAAGGCATTGCCGTGCGTGGAGCATCTCTGCGTCTTAAAGTTTGACGACATTTTCAGCAGCCGGACCCTTGGCCCCGCTTACGACATCAAATTTAACACGTTCGCCTTCTTTTAGAGATTTGAAACCTTGGCCTTGGATAGCGGAATGGTGGACAAAAACATCTTTGCCGCCATCTTGCTGAATAAAGCCGAATCCCTTGGAATCATTAAACCATTTTACCGTTCCTTCTGCCATTTCCGTTCCTCCTTGTGTCATGTGATCTGACAAGCTGACCCCTTGTGGAGTCTTTTTTAAATGGGGTTATACTTCTGATACCTTTTCAGTGACCGTTTGTGCGGGGAACTGGAATGTAATCGTTTTGTAAAACCCGAAAAAATAAAATCAAATGCGTCTTAGCATCGTTTGCGTGGCTAACTAAATTTATTTTGGAATAATACGGTATTGCTTTCGCCAAACCATTTCGGCCAAATTGTCGCTCGGGGCAAGATTCAGGGTGGCGGGAAGAACAGAGGCGAAAAGACCGCAGTGAGGATGCGGCGGAAATACACGAAAGGGGATGATAATGACGAACATCGTTTGGTGTCATGTCGCTAATAATAACGAGAGCGGGTGGTTATAGAATATTGGCCCTTCATGTGCATCCGGAGGTGGTAACATTATCGGCATGAAACACTGTAGGTGTGGCCAGTGTGAGATTTCCCAAAAAAGAACTTGCAACGTTCGTTCTAATCGCAACTGGAGCAACTATGAGCCGCTGGAATTTTTCACTCAGCGGGAATGCCTTGTGAAATTGTGGGAGAGGCTGCGAAAGAAAGACGTTCGGCAGGGGAATGCAAGAAAGTAACGGAGAATGAATGTGTAGCACAGGTATTCGAACTATCCCGCCTGAACAAAGATGGAGAATGACGTTAACAGTGAACTAAGCAATTTTGTACTTTAAAACATCTTGGAATGCCAGAGATTTTTTTAATCATCTCGGCTTTCTCTTTAATCCGGTGAATGTCTTCTTGGAAGGTTTTGCTTGGGGGCTTAAACTGCTCCCTGCAGGAGAGGGTGGCCCATTGCTGCTCTCTGCTCGACATATCGCTGGGCAACCTGTCGGGCAATGTTGCGAATTCTGCCGATATATCGGGTCCGTTCCGCGACACTGATGGCCTTTCTGGCATCCAGAAGATTAAAGGTGTGGGAACACTTCAGGCAATAATCATAGCCGGGAAGGATGAGATCTTTGGCAACGAGTTTCAGCGCTTCCCGCTCATAATTGTCGAAGGCAACAGTCAGGTCGCTGACATTGGCTTCCTCGAAATTGAACGCGGAAAATTCTTTTTCCGCCTGATGGAATATCTGCCCATAGGACACGTCTTTATTCCAAGCAATGTCGTAGACAGAGTCGACCTTTTGCAGATACATGGCGATCCGCTCCAGTCCGTAGGTAATTTCTGCGGTTATCGGCTTGAGGTCAATGGAGCCCGCCTGCTGAAAATAGGTGAACTGGGTGATCTCCATGCCATCGAGCCAGACCTCCCAGCCCAGGCCCCAGGCGCCCAAGGTGGGCGACTCCCAATCGTCCTCGACAAAGCGAATATCGTGTTCCAGCAGGTTAAGTCCGAATTTTTCAAGGCTTTCAAGGTACATCGCCTGCACATCCTGCGGCGACGGTTTAATCACCACCTGATACTGGTAGTAGTGCTGCAGACGGTTGGGGTTTTCACCGTACCGGCCATCGGTGGGGCGGCGGGAAGGCTGCACATAAGCCGCTTTCCAGGGCTCCGGTCCCAAAGCGCGGAGCAGGGTGGCGGGGTGAAAGGTGCCGGCCCCGACTTCCATATCGTATGGCTGCAAGACGACGCAGCCTGCGGACGCCCAATAGCTGTTCAAGGTGGCGATGATATCTTGAAAATACATAGTGGAATATTTGCTGTATTGATTGTTGACAATTCATGGCTACAATAAGGACTCAATCTACCATAGGCGTATGTGATGGTAAATGAAATTTTCTCACTGTCTTTTCAATACTATGTCAAACCGGAACTCAATGCTTCTGCCTTCGCCGGATGTACCGCATACGGCCCCGGATTGTTTTGCCCAGCAGGCTGATGCCTGGGAAGCGCATTAATCGTTCCGTTCAGAGAAAAAAATATGGAACCCCAATACTTGCGCATCCGTGGTGCGCGCATGCACAACCTGAAAAATATTTCCGTTGATTTACCTCGCAACAAATTGATCGTGTTTACTGGGCTTTCCGGTTCGGGGAAATCAACCCTGGCCTTTGACACTTTGTATGCGGAAGGGCAACGGAGGTATGTGGAATCTCTGTCCACCTATGCCCGGCAGTTTTTGGGGCAGATGGATAAGCCGGATGTCGATTTGCTGGAAGGCCTCTCGCCGGCGGTCTCCATCGAGCAGAAAACCACCAGCAGGAATCCGCGCTCCACCGTCGGCACGGTCACCGAAATTTATGATCACCTCCGCCTGCTCTTTGCCAGGGCCGGGCAACCGTACTGCCCGCAGTGCAACCAACCGATCCGTTCCCAATCCGTGCATGACATGCTCGATTCCCTGCTGGCGCGGCAGGAAGGGGAAAAGGTCCTGCTGCTGGCGCCGCTAATCAAGCAGAAAAAAGGTCAGCACGAGCAGATATTCCAGCGTCTGCGCAAGGAGGGTTTTGTCCGTGTTCGGGTTGACGGGGAGATACGGCAGCTCAGTGAGGACATCGTCCTCGATAAAAATAAGCACCACTATGTCGAGGCGGTGGTGGACCGGTTGGTGATCAAACCTTCCGTACGACGCCGGCTTGACGAATCGGTCAGCACGGCAGTGAAGCTCGGTGCCGGAACGATGCTCGCCGTCTTTCCCGACAGCGGTGAGGAGCTCCTCTTCAGCGAATCGGCGGCTTGTCATCAGTGCGGCATCTCCGTGCCTGAGCTTTCCACCCAGTTGTTTTCCTTCAACAACCCGCAGGGGGCCTGTCCTTCCTGCAGCGGCCTGGGCGTTAACCAGTTCATCGACGAGAAACTGATCGTCCCTGATGAGTCCCTCAGCCTGCTTGAAGGGGCCATTGCCCCCTGGAGCCGGAGGCGGTTGTCAATGCTGGCCGGCCAGTGGTTTGAGGCCTTTTCCCGCCACTATGGTTTTGACCTGAATACGCCGTTTGCGGAATTGCCTGGTAAGGTGAAAAAAGCGCTGCTCCATGGCACCGGCAGGGAGAAACTGGAGTTTGTGCACAGCAAAGGCCGGCGTAAACTGGCCTCGCAGATTGCCTTTGAAGGGATTGTGCCCCGATTGAACCGGCTCTTCCGCGAGACCTCTTCCGCCCGTCTGCGCGAAGATGTGGAAGCCTTCATGAATGAGCAATCCTGCCCGATTTGCTCGGGCGCGCGCCTGAAACCCGAGGCTCTGGCTGTCCGGATCGGCAAATGGTCAATCATTGACCTCACCCGATTGGCCATCGAACAACTGGTGAAAGAACTCGAAACCCTGGATTTTGGCGAACGGCAGGCCCTCATTGCCCGACCCATCCTCAAAGAGATTCGTGAGCGGCTTTTTTTCCTGTTGGGAGTAGGGCTGAGCTATCTCTCGCTCGACCGGAAAGCGGGCACCCTGTCCGGCGGCGAGGCCCAGCGCATCCGGTTGGCCTCGCAGATCGGCTCCGGTCTGGCCGGGGTGTTGTATATCCTTGATGAGCCGAGTATCGGTCTGCATCAGCGTGACAATCACAAGTTAATTAAAACCCTGGTGAACCTGCGTGACCTGGGCAACACGGTGATTGTGGTCGAGCACGATTCCGACACCATCGCCAATGCCGACCACGTCCTCGATATCGGCCCGGGCGCGGGGGTCCACGGCGGTGAAATCCTCTATTCCGGTCCGGTTCCCGGCTTGCTGGACTGTGAACGATCGCTGACGGGCGGCTATCTCTCGGGCCGCCTCAAGATCGTTGTGCCTTCGAGTCGCCGCCCCCTCCGGCCCGGTCCAGCCTATGGCATACAGGTCCATGGCGCCTGCGCCAACAACCTGCAACAGGTCTCGGTCCGTTTTCCCTTGGGGGTGATGACCTGTGTTACCGGAGTCTCCGGGTCCGGCAAAAGTTCTTTGGTCATCGAAACTCTTTTCCATGAGGCGCAGCGATATTTTTTTGATAGCACCGGCTACCAGCAAGGTCCGAAACTTCTCTCCGGTTTGGAGAACCTGGATAAAGTGATTGATATCGATCAGAGTCCGATCGGCAGGACCCCCCGGTCCAACCCAGCAACGTATACCGGGGTGATGACGCCGGTGCGGGAATTGCTGGCGCGGTTACCCGAATCCAGGGCGCGCGGCTACAAGCCCGGTCGTTTCAGTTTCAATATCAAGGGGGGACGCTGCGAAACCTGCGAGGGTGATGGTCTTATCAGGATCGCTATGCACTTTCTGCCTGATATCTATGTGACCTGCGAACGATGTCTGGGCAAACGGTATAATGAGGAAACCCTTGATGTCCGGTATAAAGGCAAAAATATCGCCGAAATTCTCAGTATGACCGTCGAGGAGGCCCTGGAGTTTTTCCAGAATGTGCCGCCAATACAAAACAGGCTGCAGACCATTGCCGATGTCGGCCTAGGCTATCTCTCGCTGGGGCAATCCTCGGTGACCCTCTCAGGTGGAGAGGCCCAGCGGGTCAAGCTGGCCAAGGAGTTGAGCCGGCGTTCGACCGGCAAGACCCTCTACATCCTCGACGAACCAACCACCGGACTCCATCCGGCTGATATTCAGCATCTGTTGCGTGTACTGGGTCGGCTGGTCGATGGGGGGAACACCGTGGTGGTGATTGAGCATAATCTGGATGTCATTAAGACCGCGGATTATGTGATCGACATCGGTCCTGAAGGAGGGAGCGGTGGTGGCCGGATCATCGCCAGCGGTACGCCGGAAGAAATCGCCCTCCACACCGATTCCTACACCGGTATGTTCTTGAAGCAGTTCCTCAGTGACGACTGAGTCGTTTTTGATTTTCCTGCAAGGATTTCCTTGTTATGGTACGCCTTGTTTACCAAATCATGCCGAATATCTGTTTGCGGGTTTCGGCTTTTATTGACTCATATAGAGAAAGGAAGAAATAATGACTGATCAAACAGCCAACCAGACGGATCTGCCGATTTTTCGTATGCAGAAGATGTACATCAAAGATTATTCCTTTGAAAGCCCCAATGCGCCTAAGGTTTTTTTAGTGAAAAATCAGGATCCGAAGGTTGATTTCAATCTGCAATTGAAAAACAACAAGCTCGATGAGGATCATGCGGAGGTGTCGATCCATATCACTGCCAAGGTGCTTGATAAAAACAACGAAGATTCTGTGATGTTTATCGTCGAGATCGAGCACGCCGCGGTGTTTTTCATGAAAAATATCCCACAGGAGCATCATGATCGTGTTCTGGCGGTTGATTGCCCGTTGATGCTGTTTCCCTTTACCCGGCAAATTGTTTGTCAGGTCGCGGTTGATGGCGGTTTTATGCCGTTTTTGATGGAACCGATCAATTTTATCGCGCTCTATGACAATGCCCAGCGCACCGAGAAAGACTCCTGAGCCGGCGGAGCGTTATACGGATAGTTTGTAGGGTATTGACCTGTTAGCACTGCACCCAGCCTGCGGGCTGGGTTTGGTGAAAAAAGCAGACTGCTTTTTTGCCGACGAGACTTTATGTTAAGCAACCTGAACAGGTACAAGGAAGAATAATAGGATGTGCGTCCCACTGCTCCGCTGCCTCGGTGAGAAGGGCTTGGCGGTCAGTGGTCACTTTTTTGAAAAATAAGACAGGCGTTGGTGCCGCCGAAGCCATAGCTGTTGCTCATGACCGTGGCAAGCGGTACCGCCCGGTTTTCTTCGACAATGTTCATGCCGACTGCTTCCGGATCCATTTCTTCGATGTTGGCCGAGCCAGCTATGAAGTTGTTGTTCAGCATGAGCAGGCAATAGATGGCCTCATGCACCCCGGCTGCCCCCAGGCTATGGCCGGACAACGACTTGGTCGAGCTGATCGGGGGATGGTTGTCGCCAAAAATCTCTCGAATGACCCGTAATTCCACCAGGTCGCCGATGGGGGTGGAGGTGCCGTGGGCATTGATGTAGTCGATGGGTGTCTCTGTTGTCGCCAATGCCAGCCGGATGCAGCGAACCGCACCTTCCCCGGAGGGGGTGACCATCTCGTTGCCATCGGCAGTAGCCCCGTATCCGACGATTTCCCCGTATATCCTGGCGCCACGTTTTCTGGCGTGTTCCAATTCTTCAAGGACCACGATGCCCGCACCGTTGGCAACGACAAAACCATCCCGGTTCCGGTCGTAGGGGCGGGATGCCCGTTCCGGGGTGTCGTTAAAACGGGTGGAGAGTGCGCCCATAGCGTCGAACATGGCGGTCTGGCTCCAGTGCTCCTCGTCGGAGCCGCCGGCAAAGACAAGGTCCTGCTTGCCCATCTGAATCTGCTCCAAAGCCGCGCCGATACAGTGCGATCCCGTGGCGCAGGCAGAGGAAATCGAATAGCAGACCCCTTTGATGTGGAAGGCGCTGGTCAGGCAGGCGGATACCGTACTGCTCATGGTGCGCGGCACCATGAACGGGCTCAGGCGTTTCAACCCTTTGGTGCGCATGGTATCGGCGGCAGCAACCACGTTTTCGGCCGAAGTACCGCCCGAGCCGATGATTAACCCGGTTCGGGGATGAGAAACTTCCTCCTCGGTAAGGCCAGCATCATCGATGGCCTGCTGCATCGCGATCGAGGCATAGGCGGCGGCATTGCCCATGAAACGCAGATTTTTTTTGTCAATCTGCTCCTTCAGATTCACCTGGGTGAAGCCGCCGAGGTGAGCCCGCAGGCCTATTTCACGATAGGGCTCATGGTAACGAATACCGGACCGGCTCTCCTGAAGAGAAGAAAGAACCGCTGCCAAAGTATCGCCCAAGGGTGATACAATGCCCATTCCTGTAATGACCACTCTTCGCATACGATTCCTTGTCACCCTTTCTGTCTGTAGATGGATAGTGGTCCGCAACTCTGACAGACCGGCATGACCTCAACCGTGCTGATGTTAACATGCGCTGGAACGCTGGTCACCCAATAAACGATGTCGGCGATGTCGGCGGGTGTCAGGGGTTGGGTGCCCCGGTAGACCGCATCGGCTTTCTCCTGGTCCCCGTGGAAACGGACGGTCGAGAATTCGCTCTCCGCCAGCCCAGGCTCGATGTTGGTGACCCGGATACGGGTATGGACCAGGTCGGTGAGCAGGTTTTTTGAAAATTGTTTGACAAAGGCCTTGGTTGCCCCGTAGACATTGCCGCCCGGGTAGGGATAGTTGCCGGCAATGGACCCCATGTTAATGATATGTCCCTGGTTACGTGCCACCATGGAGGGCAGGAGGCTGCGGGTCAGGATGCAGAGCCCCTTGATGTTGGTATCGATCATGGTGTCCCAGTCAAGGAGATCAGCCTTGTCGGCGCCTTGCAGGCCAAGCGCCAGGCCGGCGTTGTTGAGCAGGACATCGATATCCCGGAAAGCATCCGGCAGACGGGCGATCATCGCCTCCACGCCGTTCAGGTCACGGACATCGAGTGCGACGGCGTGGAGCGGGGTTCCCCTTAACTGGTCCGCCAACTGCACCAGACGTTCTTGCCGACGGCCGGTAACGATTAAGCGCCATCCCTCGCGGGCGAAACGCTCGGCGCAGGCCTTGCCGAAACCGGAGGTCGCTCCGGTGATCAGTATGGTTTTCTGCATAATTTCCTCCCCGGTTTCTTATTCTGAGGCAACCAGGGAAACAGGTTTGCCTTTAAAAAACAACATTTTTCCAGGAGTGGCTGGAATTCATTGGGGTTATGGTTATAATGAAATTCATAGTTTCATCGGGACATTCAACAACAACCTAAATCGTTTTGTTTGAAAGGAGAACGCCATGTTAAAGAAAAAGATGCAGAAAGCGTTGAACGACCAGATCAATGCAGAAATGTTTTCATCCTATCTCTACCTGTCGATGGAAGCCTATTTCCAGTCGATCAGCCTGAAAGGTTTTGCCTCGTGGATGCGGGTGCAGGTGCAGGAGGAGATGATGCATGGCATGAAGTTTTATGATTTTGTCAATGAGCGCAATGGCAAGGTCACCCTGGAGGCCATCGCCAAGCCGGAAACCTCATGGGCCTCGCCGCTTGCCGCTTTTGAGGCAATTCTGAAGCATGAGGAACACGTAACCAGCCTGATCAATGACTTGGTGGATCTGGCAATCAGTGAAAAGGATCACGCCTCCAATAATTTTTTTCAGTGGTTCGTGGCTGAGCAAGTTGAGGAAGAGGCCAGCGCCAGCGAGGTCGTTGAGAAACTCAAGCTGGTTAAGGATAATCCTTCCGGTCTGTTCATGATTGATGCGGAACTGGCTAAACGGGTCTTCGTCATGCCGCCGACCACCGCTGCGTAACAGGACGACGACCACTTTGAGCAGTCGGAAGATTAAACAACAGGTCCTGGCCCTGCTCAGCGGCCGGGACCTTGCTTTTACCCTCCAAGGATTGCGGCAATGGCCGACCAAGGACGTGGTGAATGTGCTGTTTTCGGCAATCTGCCGTGAGGATTCGTCTGTTCGCTGGCACGCGATCAGCTGCATGGGAGCTACGGTCGCCCGGCTGGCCGATGAGGACATGGAGGAGGCGCGGATTATCATGCGGCGTCTGCTCTGGAGTCTCAACGACGAATCGGGTGGCATAGGCTGGGGAGCGCCCGAATGTCTGGCCGAGATCATGTGCGGCCATGCCGGCCTGGTAAAGGAATATGTGCACATGCTGGTCTCTTACCTGCGGGAAGACGGCGAGGAGATCTGTCAGGACGGTAATTATATCGAGCATCCGCTGCTGCAAAGGGGGATTCTTTGGGGCATTGCCCGCCTGAGCCGGTGCAATCCGGAATTACTGCTGCAAAAAAGCGTGGGCCCCGAAATCCTGCCGTACCTTGCCGCATTGGATGCGGAAACCCGTGGCTTGGCAGTCTTGGCAGCCGGCGCGCTTCAATTGCTCGATGCGCGGTCGAGCTTACGAAAGATGATAACGGACTGCACCCCATTGACCGTGTACCAGGAAGGCGTCTTTCTGGAGACGACGGTGGGGCGACTTTCGCAATCCGCCTTGGAGGCTATGAACGGATGATGGCACCACAGCTCTTTCCCGCTGCCGCCTGTGTGCAGTTCACCATCAGCTTGGGTGAGCCGAACCGGAATATCGAACAGGTTGCGCACCTGATCGATCAGTACCAACCCGATCCGGATACCCTGCTGCTGTTGCCGGAGATGTGGGCAACCGGTTTTGACTATGAACGCACCGCCCTTTTGGGGCAGCGGACGCCGGAGATTCTTGGCTCCATGCAGCATATCGCGGCGCGGCATCAGGTCTACCTGGCAGGAACATTGACGGCATTGCCTGAGGATGGTTCTCTGCCGTTCAATATGTTTTACCTCGTCGGCCCCAACGGGGTGGTTGGCCGTCTGCCGAAACAGCATCTTTTTTCCTCCTGGCAGGAGGATCGCTTTTACCAGGGCGGCCCATCTGCCCCGCTTGTGCAGACGCCCTGCGGTCCTTTCGGGGGGCTGGTCTGTTACGACCTGCGTTTTCCGGAGGTGGCACGCCGTCAGGTGTTCGCTGGTAGCCGTCTCCTCGCTGTTGCCGCGCAGTGGCCTCTTGCTCGCCTCGATCACTGGCAGACGCTGTTACGGGCCCGCGCCATGGAAAATCAGGTCTATGTGGTGGCCGCGAACAGTTGCGGCCGCACCGGCTCGATGGAGATGGGCGGCCATTCCATGATCATTGGCCCGGATGGGACGGTTTTGCAGGCAGCCGGGACAGAGCCGACGATCATCGGTTGTCCGCTTGATAACACGTTGCTCGAAGAACAGCGTCGTCAATTCTATCCCGCCGGGGATAGGGCCTGGTTGACCGCTGATAACCGGAAAATTCAATCTCTTGAAGATTTACGCCCCGAACTGGCCCTGATCCGCCGACAGGGAAGCCGGGTTGCCTTTACCAACGGCTGCTTCGATATCCTTCATGCCGGGCATGTCAGCTATCTGGAACATGCCCGCCGTGCCGCCGATTGCCTGGTGGTGGGGTTGAATGCCGATTGTTCGATTCGGGCGCTTAAAGGGCCGAACCGACCCGTCAATAATCAAGACGACAGGGCCCGAGTGCTGGCAGCCTTGGGCTGCGTTGATTTTATCGTCCTGTTCGAGGAAGAAACGCCGATCCGCCTCATCACTGCTATTCTGCCGGACGTGCTGGTCAAAGGTGCGGACTGGCCCGAAGAGCAGATCGTCGGTGCTGCCGAGGTCAAGGCTGCTGGGGGCCGGGTGGCACGCATAACCTTTGAGCATGATCGCTCCACCACTGCCCTGATTGACAAGATCAGGGCAACTGCGCAAGCCTGTCCGGCGGGCGGGGCTGCTCTCACAAATCTTGACCATGGGGAGGAAAAACCATGACTATTGTTCATATTCGCGGCATGAAGTGTCAGCACTGCGCAGCCGCTACCCAAAAAGCCCTGGAAGCCTTAGGTGCTCTTGACGTGCAGATAGATGTAGCTAAGGGCGAGGCCCGCTTTGAGGGGTCGATTGATAAGGAGGCGGTGCGGCAGGCCATTGCCGCCAAGGGCTTTGAGGTTGTCGATTAGGACAGGTCGACCTCAAGGTTCCCCTCTAAACCGAGGGCAGGACTGGTCTTCGGTTGAATGGCAAATAACCTGGCTCCGAGCAATGCGGCCTTCCGGTTGGTGAAATAGCGCATAGTGATGCCATCAAATTCTGCCGCCTTCTTAAAAAACATCCATCGGGCGCCATCCTCATTGTCGAACATGAGGGTCACCTGCAGCTCCTTCTGCAGGAGGACAGATTTGAAGACTTCTACCAGGGAGTGAAGTCGGAACGTCGAGGACGACTTTTCAAAAGTGACTTTGCGTAAATCCAGGACCACCTCCTGGAAGTCACCGCCATACACCTTGACCATGGCACGCTGGATAATCTTGTGGGCACTCTCTTCACGAGCATGTCCATAAAACTGGATTTCGATAAGCTGCTGCTCGTTGTTGATTTGGTGTACGATCTTCACGGTGTTACCTCTCCGGCAGGGATTGTTTTCTCCTTCCTGAAATTGATCGGCCTCCTTGCCAGTCTTCCTTCCTCCAGTATAGAGCGGCAGGTGACCTGCATGCAGTGAAGAATTGTAAAGAAATAGCAAAGTTTTGCGAGGCTGATGATCGAGAATGCGGTCCTGGCTTCTGTGGTTACCTCACAACCTTCCGTTCTTTATTGAAAGAACATTGGCGAGGAAGTTTTTAGAGTCGGCGCATCCTGTTGACTTCCATGGCGGCGGTGTTATCTTGGCAATATCGCGAATTTGGCGGTTTCGGCGGACTCGCCGAGCCGCTTTTCTTTTGTTGGGGGGATCAGGATGAAAATTAAATCTATTCTTTTGTGTGGCGCCGGAGTGGTGCTGGTGTTCGGCGTTTTGGCGGGCATCAAGGCTCTGCAGATTCGAGCGATGATTAACCAGGGCAAGCAGATGAAAATGCCCCCTGAGATTGTGACCGCAGCAAAGGCGCAGCCCGATTCCTGGGAGTCCCTGATTACCGCCGTTGGTTCCCTTGAGGCGGTGCAGGGCGTGGTGGTCACCGCCGAGATGACCGGCAAAGTGACCGCCATTGCCTTTGAACCGGGAACACGGGTCAAGGCGGGCGATCTGCTGGTGCAGCAGGATGTTTCCGCTGAGACCGCGCAGCTGCGAGCGGCCGAAGCCGCAGTCGCCCTGGCGAAGATCAACTTTGAGCGTTCCAAAAAGATGCTCTCCACCAAGGTGGTCGCCGAGTCCAGCTATGACAACGCCGAGGCCCAACTCAAACAGGCCCAGGCCCAGGCCGACACCTTCCGGGCCGCGATTGCCAAGAAAACCATTCGGGCTCCTTTCAGTGGCCGATTGGGGATCAGGCTGGTCAATATCGGCCAGATTATCAAGGAAGCTGAGGCCATTGTCTCGCTGCAGGCTCTGGAACCGATTTTTGTCAATTTCAGTGTACCCCAACAGCAGCTACCCCTGATTCGTCTAGGGCTTGAGGTCAGAATCACCTCGGATGCCCTGCCGTCCGGGCAGGTGGTCACCGGCAAGATCACCGCCTTGAACCCCAATGTCGAAGCGGCCAGTCGCAATATCAAAGTGCAGGCAACGGTTGCCAACCCCGATGAGCTGCTGCGGCCTGGCATGTTTGCCAATGTGGCTATCGTTCAGCCCATCCAGAATCCGGTGCTGGCTATCCCGGCCACTTCCGTTCTCTACGCGCCGTACAGCGATTCGGTATTCATTGTCGAAGATGCCAAGGCGGAAGAGGGTGGTAAAGCCGGCAAGGTGGTGCGCCAGCAGTTCGTACGGCTTGGCGAGAAACGCGGCGATTTTGTGGCGGTGCTCTCCGGAGTCAAGGCCGAAGAGACGGTGGTAAGCACCGGGGTCTTCAAGCTGCGCAACGGCCAGAGCGTGGTGGTCGATAATTCGCTGGCGCCTGAATTCAAGTTGGCGCCTAAGCCCAAGGACAGTTGAGCCATGAAATTCACTGATATTTTTATCCAGCGGCCGGTGCTGGCCTTGGTGCTCAGTCTGTTGATCATCATTTCCGGTTTGCAGGCCATCGGTTCGCTCAATGTCCGGCAGTATCCGCGCAGCGACAATGCGGCGGTAACGGTCACCACCACCTATGTCGGCGCCAATGCCGATCTGGTACGCGGCTTCATCACCACCCCGCTGGAACGCGTTATCGCCGCCGCCGACGGCATCGATTATATCCAGTCACAGAGCACCCAGGGCCGATCAACCATCACCGCCCGTCTGCGGCTCAATTACGACCCGATCAAGGCCCTATCCGAGATCAGTTCCAAGGTGGATCAGGTGCGCGGCGATCTGCCGCCCGAGGCTGAAATCCCGATTATCAATGTTGAGTCAGCGGACAGCAAGTTTGCCTCGGCCTATCTCAGCTTCACCTCCGATGTCCTGCAGCAGAACGAAATTACCGATTACCTGGTGCGCATTGTGCAGCCGCGACTCTCAGCGCTCCAGGGCGTCCAGCGGGCTGAAATATTGGGAGCGCGGACCTTTGCCATGCGCATCTGGCTCGACCCGGCACGCATGGCCGCCTTTAATGTCAGTCCGGTGCAGGTGCGTCAGGCCCTTGCTGCCAACAATTTCCTGGCCGCAGTGGGCAAGACCAAAGGCTCGATGATCCAGGTCAACCTGACTGCCAACACCGATATGCGCTCGATCGATGATTTCAAGCGCCTGGTGATACGAGAACAGAATGGGGCCATTGTCCGGATTTCGGATATCGGTGAGGTGGCGCTTGGTGCCGAGGATTACGACGTCGAGGTGCGCTTCTCCGGGCAGACGGCGGTGTTCATGGGCATCTGGCCCCTGCCCAACGCCAACTCTCTGGATGTGATCAAGCGGGTCCGGGTCGAACTGGAGGCGATCAGCAAACAGCTGCCCAACGGCCTGACCGGCCGGATCGCCTATGACGGCACAGCCTATATCGAAAATGCTATCCACGAAGTCGTCAAAACCCTGAGCGAGACCTTGCTGATCGTAGTCATCATCATCTTTCTCTTTCTCGGATCGCTGCGCTCCGCCCTCATTCCGGTGGTCACCATTCCCTTGTCGCTGATTGGGGCGATGTTTCTCATGCAGGTGTTCGGCTTCACCATCAATCTGCTGACCCTGCTGGCGATCGTCCTTTCGGTGGGACTGGTGGTCGACGATGCCATTGTCGTGGTGGAGAACGTCGAGCGCCATCTCAGCGAGGGGAAATCGCCCCTTGATGCCGCTCTGCTCAGCGGTCGCGAGCTGGTCAGCCCGATCATCTCCATGACTATCACCCTAGCGGCGGTCTATGCGCCCATCGGGCTTCAGGGCGGCCTGACCGGATCGCTCTTCCGTGAATTCGCCTTTACCCTGGCCGGCGCGGTTACCATTTCCGGGGTGGTAGCCCTGACCCTGTCACCGATGATGTCGTCACGAATGCTCAAGGCGGGAATGACCGAACATGGCCTGGCCGGAAAGATAGAGCGCGATTTCAAGCGGCTGCGGGCTGCGTACGGCCGGTGGCTTTCTGCCACCCTTAACTATCGGCCTGCGGTCTACCTGGTGTGGATCGTCCTCGGTTTGCTGGCTGTGCCCATGTTCAAGATGTCGGCCAGGGAACTGGCGCCCACCGAAGACCAGGGCGTTATTTTCGGCATCGTCGATTCGGCCGCCAACTCCACCCTCGATCAGAACAAGCATTTTACCGCGGCGGTGAACAAGGCGTTCCTCAGTGTGCCCGAAACCAACTTCGTCTTCCAGTTGACCCTGCCCGACTCAGGCTTCAGCGGCATGGTGGTCAAACCCTGGCAGGAACGCAAACGGACGATCTTTGAGATCATGCCGGAGGTGGGACAGAAGTTGCACGGCATCCCCGGTATTCGCGTTTTTCCGGTGACCCCTCCGGCCCTCCCCGGCGGCGGCCAATTTCCGGTGGAATTTGTCCTGGCCTCAACGGCGGAGCCGGATCAGATTCTCCAGTTTGCCCAAAAAATTCAGCTGGCAGCCATGCAGAGCCACATGTTTGCTTTTCCGCCGCTGATTGATGTCAAGATCGACCAGCCCCAAACGGAGATCGTCATTGATCGCGACAAGGTGGCCACCCTCGGCTTGAATTTGCAACAGGTCGGGGCCGATCTGTCGACCATGGTGGGCGGCAATTTTGTCAACCGCTTCAATATTGCTGGTCGCAGTTACAAGGTCGTGCCCCAGGTCATGCGGGTGGACCGCCTCAACCCCGATCAGTTGAAAGATGTCTATGTCACCGGTCCCACCGGGCAGCTGGTGCCGCTCTCCACCATCGCCACGCTGAAGAACAGCACGGTGCCGCGTTCGCTCAACCGGTTTCAACAGTTGAACGCGGTCATTATCAGTGGGGTCGCCGTCCGCCCCTTGGACGAGGCCCTGCGCTTTTTGGAGGATGAGGCGGTCAAGATCCTGCCGCAGGGCTATGTGCTCGATTACACCGGGGAGTCCAGGCAGCTCCGGGTTGAAGGTAACAAGTTTGTCCAGGCCTTTGGGCTCGCAATTCTCCTCATTTTCCTGGTGCTGGCGGCGCAGTTCAACAGCTTCCGCGATCCCTTCGTCATCTTGGCCGGATCCGTACCGCTGGCCATGTTCGGGGCGCTGATCTTCACCTTCCTCAAGATGCCCGACCCCAATGTTCCCTTCTGGACCAAGGGTTGGACCACGACGCTGAATATCTATTCCCAGGTCGGCCTGGTGACCCTGGTTGGCCTGGTGTCAAAGAATGGCATCCTTGTCGTCGAGTTTGCCAACAAACTGCAGGAGAGCGGATTGGGCAAAAGGGAGGCGGTGCTGGAAGCGGCCATGACCCGGCTACGGCCCATCCTGATGACCACCGGGGCGACCATTGCCGGCCATTTCCCCCTGACCCTGGTCACCGGTGCCGGAGCCGCGGCCCGGAACTCCATCGGTCTAGTCCTGGTCGGCGGTATGGCGATCGGCACCTTGTTCACTCTGTTCATCATCCCCTCTATCTATATGCTGGTGGCCAAGGATCACTCCAAAGACAGAGAGCTAGCCGGTGATGAGGCAAAGAAAACTTTTTGAAAATTGCTGAACCCGGGGTCGGGGAAGCGGACCCCTTGTTCTCAGGGACGAGAGGAACCGTTTGCGGTGATGTTTCTCATCGACGGAACATGTAACGTTGGCTAATTAGCCAGAAATAGCGAGGAACCAGGGGGAAAGATATGTTCACTGGGATCATAGTACTATCTTCTGTCATTATTCAATTTGTCACCGTTTATTTAGCGGCAAAGTTGATGCGGGTTACCGGTAACCGTATTTCGTGGCTCTGCATCTCCTTGTCCATTTTCTTCATGGCCATCCGTCGTTGTTTTTCCCTCTACTGGTTTCTTCTAGGCGATCCCTTTCAGGAACCTGATTTACTCTATGAAATTGTGGGTCTTATCACCTCAGGTTTAATGCTCTCTGGGATAGTATTCATATCTCCTCTTTTTAAATCGATGGCTGAAAATATAGTTGCTCTTGAACAAGCAAAAAATATTTTGCAAGTAAGTGAAAAAAAATTGCGTGATATTACCTCGAGTTTGGCTGAAGGTATTTATGTTTTTGATGAAAAAGGTCATGTGAGCTTCATGAATCCAGAGGCTGAACGTATTTTAGGGTGGTCAATTGATGATGTAAAAGGCAAGAATATTCATGATCTTATTCACCATCATAAGCCAGATGGAACGATTTTCCCCGTTGAAGAATGCAATATGTGGCAGGTGATACAATCAGGTGTACTTTTTAATTCTAGAGAGGAAATGTTAATACGAAAAGATGGAACTTTTTTCCCAGCCTCTGTTATTGCCAGCCCAATTAAAGAAGATGGGAATATTATTTCATCTGTTACTGCATTCAGAGATATTACAGAGATAAAAAAACTCGAACATGAAAAAGAAAATTTAATAAGTAAGCTTCAAGCATCCATTGACAATGTAAAGTTATTGAGTGGTATAATTCCCATTTGTATGCACTGTAAAGGGATTCGGGACGATAAGGGCTATTGGAACCAACTTGAAAAATTTATTGCCGAACATTCTGAGGCTGAATTCAGTCACGGTATTTGTCCCGACTGTTTGAAAAAACATTATCCGGAACAATACGAAGTCATTATGGATAAAAAAGAAAATATTCTTTAGCCAATTGTTTTGGGAAAAGAACATTCATGGAAATTTTAAAAACTACTAACGACTGTATCGAATGCATGCCGAAAAGCGTAACAACGCAGCGGGCCAGTGTTCCAGCCTGACAGAGCTGGTGTGCAGATGCTGGTGCAAAAGTAGTTTATAGAGAGAAAGAGAAGAATGAAAACGAAAGTGTTGCTGTTTATAGTGCTGCTGGTGTCTCTGGCGGCGGTTTCGATACAAGCTAAAGAAATGCGGCCGGCCGGGGTCACCGTCTATGGTGAGACGCTTTTGGCACAGATCAATCAGTATCGCCAGGACAACGGGCTCAATACCTTGCGTTTCGAAACGGGTCTCGTCCAACTGGCGCAGGAGCACAGCTTTGAGATGTTTCAGCAGAAGTTGCTCAGTCATCGTAACTTCAACGAGCGGTTTGAACGTTCCGGGAGCCATCTCTGTGTGGAAAATGTTGGCTGGAATTACACTAACCCGCTGAAGCAGTTCGATGGCTGGCGAAAATCGCCAGGCCATGACAAAAACATGCTGGCCGAGGGCATCCAGAAGGCTGGTATCGCTGAGGTCGGCAACTATGTCACTTTTTTTGCCTGCCAGTAATAGGTGGTACCGGGAAATGAAACCTGCGCCAGCGGTTCGCTGACCGGATGGCGGCCATGGCTGGCTCCAGTGCTGGGCGAGTGGTTTTCCTTTTTCAGCTTGTTCCAGCTGCTCAATTTTGCCCCTATCTTTTTCTCCCTGAATTCGATATAAACCACCTGTGCGCGCCGGTACAGGTGCACTTATTTTTTCATCTGGAGGAAACGGGTGTAAATCCCGTGCTGTCCCGCAACTGTGATTCCGCAACAAACGGAAGAGCCAGACACTCCCCCAGGACGTGGGTCTTCGAGGCATGAGACACCGCTGCCGTTGCAACGGCATACGACGCCTTTTTCTCGACCAAACATTCTGGTTTTGCAACTACTCAGCATTCATTTGTGAACTACATGGGTCGCATTATCCTCGTCACCGGCGGAGCCAGAAGCGGTAAAAGCAGCTATGCCGAGCAGCTGGTCGCAAACACCGGCGAACGCATCGCCTATATCGCTACGGGCAGAGCCTTGGACCTTGAGATGGAGGACCGCATCGCCAAGCACCGGCGACAGCGGCCTGCCTCCTGGCGGACCTTTGAGACGCCCCGCAACCCCTCGGCGATTATTGCCGATGAGGGGTTGCCCTATGACGGTATTCTCCTGGATTGCCTGACGGTGATGATCACCAACAGAATCCTGACGCACGTGGTTGACTGGGATAATCCCGCAGTGGCGCAGTTGAACACTATCGAGGCGGATGTCATGGATGAGATCGAGGCCATCATCAAGGCTGCTAGCGTGCGTCAAGCCGAGGTGGTCGTCGTTACCAATGAGGTGGGCTTTGGTATTGTACCGCTGTCGCCGCTCGCCCGTTTTTTCCGCGACTGCGCAGGCCGCGTCAATCAACGGATGGCGGCCGCAGCCGCAGAGGTCTTTCTCGTGGTCTCCGGCATTCCGATGCGGATCAAGGGCCTGTGAGGAGGACCGGATGAAAGCGCTCATTCTCATGATCCAGTTTATGACCCGGTATCCGATCCCGGTGACCATAGAGTTCACGGCAGAGCGTTTTGTCCAGGGAATGAAATGGATGCCGCTGGTCGGCCTGCTGGCGGCCCTTCCCGCCGCCGCTGGTTTTATGCTGGCGAACCGTCTGCTGGGCGGGGAGATCGGGGCAATCGTCGCCGTGATCGCCTTGATTCTGATTACCGGCGGTCTGCATCTGGACGGCATCGCCGATACCGCCGACGGGCTTTTCAGTTATCGCTCTCGAGAGCGAATGCTGGAGATCATGCGGGATTCGACCCTGGGAACCAACGGGGTGATCGCGATTGTCCTCACCGTTTTTTTGAAATATCTCTTCCTCCACAATATACCAACGGGTGGCGCGGCCCTGGCTGTACTGGTTACCCCGGTGCTCGGCCGGATGGCCTTGGTCTGGCACTCTGCGGTCGCCCGCTATGCCCGCGAGGAACGCGGTATCGGCGATTATGTCAATCAAACCGGTCTGATCCAGGCTGCGGCAGCAACCCTCATATCCTTGTTTCTCGTCTCCGGGATTCTGTTTCTTTGGGGCGTGGCCCCGGGCCTTGTGCCCTTGGTGGTGTTTATTCTCCATCTGCCGGCGATCCTGCTGGCAATGGTGTTTGCCTTCTATCTGAAGAAGCGGCTTGGCGGCATCACCGGCGACACTCTTGGGGCTACTGTCGAACTATCTGAAATGGCTACATTTGTTGTTTTTCTCATTGTGTGGAAATATCTATTATGAATACGACCAAACTCTATCTTATTCGCCACGGTGAAACCGAGCAGAATAAAAATGGCATCCTCATGGGCAGTACCGATACCCCCCTCAACGACCTTGGCAGGCAACAGGCCGCCTCGCTTGGGGAGCGACTGAACACCCTTGAGGTGGATTCCATTTTTTGCAGCCCCCTGCAGCGGGCGGTGGATACTGCAACGCTGGTTTTCGGGGCGGATGCCTCCATCATTACCGACAGCAGCCTGCAGGAGTTCCATTTTGGTGAGTGGGAAGGCATGCATTTTTCCGAAATTGCCAAGCAGTATCCGGATGTCTGGCAACTCTGGCTCAAGGACTGGGAGCTGACTCAGATCCCCGGCGCCGAGGCCTTTGCCGCCTTCAAACATCGGGTGATCAATTTTGTTTCGGAGGTCGTTACCTATAATCCCGGCAAGCGGGTGGCGGTGATTTCCCACGGCGGTTGCATCCGTTCGCTGCTGGCCCATTTTTTCTGCGAGTCGGTCTCCACAGGCTATTGGAAGTTCAAGGTCGATAACGCCACCTTGACCGAAATTGAGTTCATGGGCACATTGCCGATTCTCATTCGTTTTAACTACAGATAGGGTACAGAAATGGAACTACTGCAGCGCACTCTGGACGCTATCGGTCCGACCGATCAGGCGGTTATGGCCGCGGCCCAAAAAGAAATCGATTATTGCCTCAAACCACCAGGCAGCCTCGGCAAGCTTGAGGATATCGCCCGTCAGATCGCTGGAATTACCGGCCGTATCCACAACACCATCAACAAAAAAGCCATTATTATCATGATGGCCGATAACGGTGTCTACTCCGAGGGAATCGCCATGTATCCCCAGGACATCACCCGCATCGGTGCCGATTTTGTTACTTCCGGGCGCATGGGGGGCAATTTTCTCGCTAACTATGCCAAAGCCGATATTATTGCCGTTGATATCGGCATCCAGGTTGATGTTGATCTGCCCAAGGTGATCAACCGTAAAATCCGGTATGGTACTGCCAATTTTCTCAAAGAACCGGCCATGACCCGGGAGGAAGCGATCCGGGCCATCGAGGTCGGTATCGAAGTCACCAATACCGCTATTGACCAGGGCTACGACCTGATCGGCACCGGCGAGATCGGCATTGGCAACACCACCGCCAGCAGCGCCGTGCTCTACGCCTTTACCGGGGCGCACATCGACCGGGTGGTCGGCCGGGGCGCCGGCTTGACCGATGAGGCCTTTGAGCGCAAAAAAGAGGTGGTGAAAAAGGCGGTGCAGATGCACCGGCCGGATGCCGACGACGCCCTGGATGTACTCTCGAAAGTGGGCAGTCTCGATATTGCCGGCATGGCCGGTACCTATCTGGCCTGCGCCGCCCGACGGGTGCCGGTGGTAACCGACGGCCTGATTTCCAACGTCGCTGCTCTGGTAGCTATCCGCCTCAAGCCCGAAGCCATCGAATACATGATCCCCTCGCACATTTCTTTTGAACCAGGGGCGAAACTGTTGAAGGAAATCACTGGGCTGGAGCCCATGCTGGACATGAATATGCGGCTGGGCGAGGGTACGGGCTGCTCCCTGGTTTTTAGCATTATCGAGGCCTCGCTCAGAATGATCGAGGAGATGGGGACCTTTGCCATTATCGGCAAATCACGGGATGAAATTGGCGACCAGGCCATGGCGTACCGGGGAAAATTTCCACGATAACGACCGTTTGGGCGCCGGTCAGCCCGATTTGATCCGGCGAGAGCGTATCCTCGCCGTAGCTGAACGCGACCAGAGAAGATCTTCCCCTCCCCGTAAGCCTGCTTTCTTCCCTTGATTTCCGGTTGTCAGACCGATAATTTCTTGGTAGTGAGCAGGTAACCATTTAAAAGTGCAAAAAATATCCGAGAATAACAGCAGGTGGCGTGTACGATTTTTTCTCGCCGCCCGTTCACTGTTCCTACGATTAGCTGCCTTTTCTCGGATTCTGTTTGACTCGTTTCAAGACACGACCAGCATAAAAAGAGTGACTTGGCCTGGAAAAACTGCTTAATTGTCTCGCCCGAAAAAGTATAGGTCTTCAGGAAGTTGGGTGAGGCGTGTCTGAGCAATGCACATCCTGAAAAAGCAGAGAGATGAAAAACTGTGAACCGTTCTGGGCTTATGCTGCGCCCCGGCCAGGTTCCGCCACAAGGTAACGACCATGGATACTCAATACAATGCGACTCTCGAGACATTGGAACGGCTGCGCGCGGAATCCGTTACGGCCGGCGGCGAGAAGAAGAAGGCTGATCAGCATTTCAAGGGCAAACTAACGGCGCGTGAGCGGCTGGATCTGCTGCTGGACGACGGTT